>ERZ779654.256-NODE-256-length-34749-cov-7.096414_pt1 | contig 34749 bp, 26 predicted proteins | sample MGYA00511075_ERZ779654 | MGnify/ENA primary metagenome ERZ779654 (study PRJEB29588, sample SAMEA2155636) | human gut metagenome | biome: human gut; feature: human-associated habitat; material: faeces | place: Denmark | collected 2008/2010 ...
AAGGTTCCTATACGATAAAAAAACTGCCACCCGGCAGTTTCCCGTCAGATGGCAGTTTTCTATCGGCACTGTTTTCACAGCAGACCGAAAATGTTCCATTATTTCATTTCGTTCATCGCTTTTACAGGTTCAAAGCTGTCCTTCGCGGAAATTATTCTCCGTCGTAAGGAACAACGCTGCCCTTATAGTTCTCGTTGATGAAGTCTTTGATCTCATCAGATTTCAGAATCTTTACCAGTGCCTGTACGCCTTCGTTGTTCTCGTTGCCTTCCTTAACTGCAACCACGTTTACATACTGCTGGATTGCTTCGGAATCAGCAGACTCCAGAGCAACTGCATCTGCACTGGTCAGGCCAGCCTCCATAGCGTAGTTGCCGTTGATAACACCGAAGTCAACATCTTCCAGAGTACGGGCTACCTGCTCCGCTGCAAGAGGAACGATCTTGATGTTGTGAGGATTCTCAACGATGTCATTCTCTGTTGCGGTGATACCAGCTTCGGGATCCAGCTTGATCAGACCCTCTGCCTCCAGTAACAGCAGTGCTCTTGCACAGTTTGTTGTATCGTTGGGAACTGCGATTTCAGCGCCGTCTGTGATTGCAGCGAGGTCGCTCTGCTTGCCGGGATACAGACCAAGAGGCTCGTAATGGATCTTGCCTGCGATCGCAAGGTGCGTTCCTTTTTCTTCATTATAGCTATTTAAGTAATTCACGTGCTGGAAGTAGTTTGCATCTACATCGCCGCTCTCCACTACTTCGTTAGGCTGTACGTAATCGGTAAATTCTACGATTTCCAGATCCCAGCCTTCTGCAGCCATCAGATCTTTTGCTGCCTCCAGGATTTCTGCATGAGGAACAGGAGTTGCTGCTACCGTAATGGTGCCTTTGGATTCCACTTCTGCTGCAGCCTCGGTGCTTTCTGCCTCGGTAGATTCTGCTTCTGCAGCTTCGGTGCTTTCAACAGCTGCTACAGTGCTCTCTGCTTCTGCAGCAGTATCTGTGCTGCTGCCGCAGCCTGCCAGCAGACCTGCGCTCAGTGCCAGTGTGCATGCCAGTGCCAGTACTTTTCTTTTCATAATATTCTCCTCTCTCGGCCGGATTTTCTGGTATCCGGAACCACTCTATGACTAAACAGAATATCCTGCCCCTCAATGGGTCAGTCTTCTGTCCAGTTTCTTGGATAAACGGCTGCCGACAATCTGAATAATCTGCATCAGAATAACAAGCAGTACAACCGTCGCCAGAAGGATTTTGGTATCCCATCTGGAATAGCCGTAACGGATCGCCACATCTCCTAAACCGCCGCCGCCGATGGCACCGGACATTGCAGTATAGCCAAGCACAGTCCCCAGTGCAATCGTGGAACCGACGATCAGAGAAACTCTCGCCTCTCCGATCAGCACTTTAAAAACAATCTGCCAGATGCTTGCACCCATACTCTGAGCCGCCTCAATCACACCCTTGTCCACCTCAAGAAGAGAAGACTCCACCAGACGGGCAATAAACGGTGCTGCTGCCAGTGTCAGGGAAATGATTGTCGCATTTGCGCCATAGGATTTGCCTGTCACCAGACGTGCCAGCGGCGTTGCAAGCAGCATCAGAATCAGGAACGGAATGGATCTCGTAATATTTACGATAAAATCCAGGATCTTATACAGCACAGCCTTGGGCCTCAAGCCGCCCGGTGCGCATACAACCAGTAAAATTCCGATCGGGAGACCGATCACATATGCCATCAGGGTAGAGGCCAGCGTCATATAGACGGATGTGCCGGTAGCCTCGATCAGCATGCTAATTTCCTTGCTACTCAACATAATCCTTCAACTCCTCTACTGTAAGATTTTTTTCTCTCAGATACGCAATCATCTTGTCTGCGGTCTGATTTTCCTCCGGAAGCTGCAGAATCATCTGACCGGTTGCAATTCCGCCGATATCCTGGGTATCCGCCATCAGAATATTGACGCTCGCCCTGCATTCCAGAACCATGTTCGCAATCACAGGTTCGAAAGAAGAGTTCTTCGTAAATACGATGCGAATGCAGCGGCGGCTCTTCATAATCGCCACCTTCTGATCCCCCTGAAATACCAGCTTCTTTGCAGCTCTGGACTTGGGGCTTGCAAAAACATCTGCCACTGTACCATTTTCTGCCAGCTCTCCTGCATCAATGATTGCCACATGGGTACAGATTTCCTGAACAACTTCCATGGAGTGTGTTATGATCACGATCGTAATGCCGTATTTTTCGTTAATATCCTTTAACAAAGCCAGAATTGACTTTGTCGTAGTAGGATCCAGGGCACTGGTCGCTTCATCACACAGCAGGATCGTCGGGTTCATTGCCAGCGCCCTTGCAATCGCTACTCGCTGCTTCTGTCCGCCGGACAGCTGTGCCGGATATGCTTTCTCTTTGTCGGAAAGCTCTACTACCTTTAAAAATTCCCTTGCCTTTTCCCGGGCTGTCTTTTTATCCACGCCCGCAATTTCCATCGGGAAGCATACATTATCCAGAACCGTCCGCTGCATCAGCAGATTAAAATTCTGAAAGATCATTGCAACATGCTTGCGCAGCTGTCGCAGCTGTTTTGCATCCAGGGTAGAAAGATCCTGTCCCTCCACATAAACAGTACCCTCTGTGGGCCGTTCCAGGAAGTTTAAGCATCGTACCAGCGTGCTTTTGCCTGCGCCGGACATACCGATGATGCCGTAAATATCACCCTTTGCAATGTCAAGACTGACATTTTTCAGTGCTTCCACCTTATTGTCTTTGACAGAAAACGTCTTACTGACGCCTGCAATCCGTATCATTGGTTCCACTTTTATCACTCTGCCTTCCCAGCATCCTCTCAGATGCCTGGTTTTTCAGGATTAGGTTCGGATTTCCGAACCATCACACATCAGCTTTTATCATATCACAAATCGTTTGGTTCTGTAAATATCCGATGCTGCCGAAACTGTGCATATATGCGCCGTTTCTTTAAACCTATTTGTTCGCTATGTTTATGTGTATAATAATCAGTCTCTCCTGTTTTGTCAACTATAAATTGCGATTTTTGAAAAATTTGTGATTATTCCGGGGCTCGCCACACCGGACTAGCGGCTCCGCCGCACCGGAATATTCATTCAGGATGTTTATGCTTCTTTTTGGATTGTGTTCTGGTAAGAATAAGTTCCACTGTGGTATCGAGTTTATCCAGAAGAGAATTCACTCCAAGAAGACGTTGTACATTCAAATCCTTTGCACGAATCATAAAATCAATTTGATTTTCGATTGCATGAGCAAAGACATTGTAACTGGAAAATCCTCTGTCAGCGATGAAAATAGGGTGTCCTCCATAGGCATACCGATCCATAAGATGGCAGATGGCCTGAAATTCATTTTTTCGACGTCCGGGCTGAACTTCCAAATCAAGATAACGTTTAGAGCATACCTCATATAGGGAGATGGTATGAACCATGTTAAAACCAGATGCAGATTTACCATTTGGTTCATGGTAAGTATCTGGATTTTTAGATTCCTGGCAATATTAAACTCAGAGCCATCACAAGCGATGAGATAGTATTTATTGCGAAATTTTTCTAATGGAAATTTAATGTTAAATTCTCTTAAAAGATGGCGGAAAGCAGAAACTGACAGTTTAGAACGTTGCTGATAAAACGCAGAGCTAGTAGGAACAGAAGAGTCATAGTTAAAAAATTTGAGGAGCTCATGATTCATACTGCCGCTTTCCATGGAAATGATTAGACGCATCATTTTTTGAAAATCAAGCTTGCGTCTACGTAAAAAATCCTTATCTGGATTATTTACAAAAGAAGAAATTGAGAGGGACATCTCATCAATAATGTCCCAAAATGTAGTTTTGACAGTTTCAGGAAATGTCATAGTTAAACCTCCTTGAATTAGAATGAAATATAGTTCTAATTCAAGGGCCGCTCTCGTTACCTCATGAATATATCCGTAATGAGAGCGGCCGCACATTTTGGTTGCTATATCAACTACAATTTTAAATTTTTTGTTAGTGGTTTAAATTGATTTGAACCGATAAGCTTAACTAAGTGACATTGGTTCTGAACCGTTACAAAAATTGTATGTTACAGTCCACTCGTACCCAGTACCACCGCCATCGTACCGATCAGGATGCAAAGATCCGCCAGATTGAATACCACGCGATCGATCGCTGCGATTCCTGTTTTCAGGCTGACGTAATCCACGACATATTCCCGCATCACGCGGTCGTAGGTATTAGAAAAAGCGCCGCCCAGTAAAAGCGATAACCCGGCCTTCAAAAGCTTTTTCCCGCGCATTCCAAGCGTCAGCACAAACACCACCAGCACTGCCACCGTCAGAAGAACGGACAGCAATGTCACCAGCTTTTGTTTTTGTTCTCCGAAATTTAAAAATGCGCCCTTGTTGTGATAGCGCCGCAGAACTGCCTTTCCATCTAAAATTTCCTTCGGCGTATCCAGCACGTCGTATTCTTCTACGTAATTTTTCATTTCCTCGTCAATCAGGAAGGATGCTGCAGCGATTCCTGCAAATTTGTAGTTATTCCGGATAATTTCCTGCAATTTCATCAAATGTCCTCCTCATGTCCAGTTGTCCGTAGCCCCATCTTCTGCTCGGGTATTCTTCCTGTGTCTGTTCCCGCGCACCGCGACTTAGAAACGTCTGGATTCCCCTTCCGGAAATCCTCGAGTAATTGTTCTCCGCAACGCACCACTGCATCAGCTGCGCACAGGCTCCTGCCGTAAGTGCAGCCGCCATAGAGCTGCCGCTGTAGGGACCGTTTACCGTGCTGATCTCCACGCCCGGCGCCGCCAGATCCGGCTTGATCTCCCCGGTTCTGCCAAAGCCCCTACCGCTGCGGTAATAAAAGCTTCCGTTTTCACTATTATAAAAAGTGACCGTCACCGCATCTGTCGTATAGGAGGGAACTGTGAGCGTCACATCCGGGTCTGGAACCAGAAAAAACAGCTCGCCGCTTCGAAACTGCTGCGGTGCAAGCCAAATATCAAAAATACTTTCCGGAAATACCCGTGCTCCACGGATTAAAAATGTCCAGACGCCAGGAGACGGTGCTGTAAAGCGGATCAGCATCAACTGATCTCCGGTATTGCGTTCGTTTGCAGTATCTGTAATCTGTATCCGCGTCTTTTCATAGACAAACGTGTATTCCACTGTGCTGCCCAGACCAAATTCCACCTCCGGCAGCTGCTCCCCGCCGGGTGATCGAACCGCAAGCCGAAACACTGACGGCTTACTTCCCCATAGCTCTGCCGTAAATCCTGTGACGCCTTCTCCGACCCGAAGCTCCACCTGCTGCTGATTTTCGGTCAGCCTCCCCCGAAAATGGCCCGCCGTGTTTCCTTCATTTCCACCCCCGATCACCACCGCCTGTGAAACGCTGCGCGCGATCCTCTGCAAATACTCCGAAAACAACGAAACGCCGCTGTGGCTTCCAAAGGACGTCCCCAGCCCCAGGCAGATCACAATCGGACGGTACAGCGGGATCACAAACTGTTGCACATATTTCACAGCGAGCAGAATATCGTCTGTGCTGTATGCCGGTTCTTTATCCGCGATCCGATAATAATCCCGGAGATATTGTTTTGCAGGGCGAAGCTTGACTGCTACAATCTCGCAATCCGGCGCTGCACCGGTAAACAGGCTGCCCTCTTCCAGACGGCTTCCCGCCGCGACGCTCGCCACTGCGGTTCCATGTCCAATTTCATCTTTTTCCGGCACCAGGCTGTGCGGATCTTCCAGCTCCAACGCCCGGTCGATCTGTTCCCGGACGTATTCCGTTCCATATAAAAAACCCTCCGGCGACTGTCCACTCTGATCTGTCTGATCCCAAATCGCCAGAATCCTGCTGCTGCCATCAGAATAGCGAAATACCGGGTTTTCATAAGAAATCCCGGTATCGATAAACGCCATCACTACCCTGCGCCCCGTCAACTCCAGCGGGGGCCGCTGCTGTGCCAGAATCCCGGAGCCCTCCAACGGTTCTGGCCGAAACGTCCGACTTCCCGCCGCTGGAAACGCACCGAGGCAAAACAGCTGTGGAAGGTAGCGATACAGGTAATTGACCGGAGAAAGCGGCAGCACCGCAGACCGATCCAGATAATAAATTCCCAGAGTTCCATCCACCTGCTGATAGCAGAAGGCTTCGTCCTCCTGATTTGCTTCCTCCGGCACATAGTCCAGCAAAATACTCATATAATCTTCAGAAAGAATTTTTTCCCGACAGTTCATCTGTCTCCTTTGGACACAGAATTTTCCCTCTGTGCCCTGCGGATTTTATATCAGCATATGCGCAGTATTGCTGATATGTTCCTGTAGTATTCCGTTGAACTCTCAGCTTTCGAACATTTTTTTCATGCAGTTCAAAGTTCAAGCTTCTTTCATTTCCGCCGCTGCGATCTGTTTCATCTGATCCCGCTCTTCCAGCGAATAACCGTTACTGCGGATATCAATCAGCGGTCCACCGGTTCCCCGGATATAATCTCCGGTAATCGTCACGCGTCCGATATTGTCATCCTTCGGAATTTCATACATGATATCCAACATAAATTCTTCAATAATCGAACGAAGCGCACGAGCACCGGTATCTTTTTCCATCGCCTTGTCTGCAATCGCTTCCAGTGCATCGTCGGTGAACTCCAGCTTCACCTCGTCCAGCTCCAGAAGCTTCTGATACTGTTTCAAAATCGCGTTTTTCGGCTCTTTCAAAATCCGTACCAGCATATCCCGGTTCAAGCCCTCCAGCGTGCAGATCACAGGGAGACGGCCCAAGAACTCCGGAATCATGCCGAATGTCCGCAGATCTTCCACTTTTACCATGGAAAGGATATCCTTTTCCTTATCCCAGCGATCCTTTAACTCCGCATCAAAGCCGATCGAGGTCTTTTTGCGCAGCCGCTGTTTGATAATCTCTTCCAGATCCGGGAACGCGCCGCCGCAGATAAAGAGAATATTTCTCGTATTGACTGTTGTGAGCGGAACCATCGCGTTTTTGCTGTTCGCACCGACCGGAACCTCCACGTCTGCTCCCTCCAACAGCTTCAGCATGCCCTGCTGCACCGATTCCCCGGAGACATCCCGGGAAGTCGTGTTGTGCTTGCGTGCGATTTTATCGATCTCATCGATAAAGATGATGCCCTGCTCCGCCTTATCCACATCGTTGTCCGCTGCAGCGAGAAGCTTGCTCACAACGCTTTCGATGTCGTCACCAATATATCCCGCCTCTGTCAGGGAGGTTGCATCCGCAATCGCCAGCGGAACGTCCAGAAGCTTCGCCAGCGTCTTTACCAGATAGGTCTTACCACTGCCGGTAGGTCCGATCATCAGGATATTGGACTTTTCGATTTCAATCTCATCCATTGTGCCGGTGGCAACCCTCTTATAATGGTTGTAAACCGCTACGGAAATGACTTTTTTGGCATATTCCTGACCGATCACATACTGATCAAGCTGCTCTTTAATCTTATGTGGTGCGGGAATGGACTTTAAATCGATCAACGGCTTTGTGCCGGTTCCTTTTTTCTTGATCTTCTGTTTCTGCGGCATCCCGTCGTTCATGAAATCCGCAAGATTGATGAAGCTGATGTTCGGGAAGCATCTTCTGTTGCCCGAGGATTCGTCGGAGTCATTCTTGGAATCGTCATCCGCATCGGATGCCTCCAGAATGTCAGCGGCAGTGTTGCCGGATGCGTTGTTTCCATCCTGTGCGTCAGCTGTTTCTGCGTCAGTTGTTTCTGCGTCGCTTTTTTCGTTTCCGCCGCCTGCAGATTTCTGTCCTGACGTTCCATTCGACTTTGTTGGATCTCCATACGGATTGAACGGATTATTCAACATGTTCATGAACATCGGATTATTCATCATCTGCTGATAATCGAACTGACTTACCGCATCCATCGTCTTGTGCATACAGTCGTCGCAGATACAGATGTTATTCGGCAGGTGGAACATTCTTCCCGCCTTGCTTTCCGGTCTGCGGCAAATATAACAAATATCTTCAAATTCTTTTTCATCCATAGTCGGTTACCTCATCTTCCGCTTTCTGCTATCAAAAGTATAATGCAGGATCGTTCCTGAGACAAGTAAACTTTCTCTAAACAACTGTCTCCTGTACAGAAATGGCTACTGTTCACACACGCTATTCGCAAAACCGGGATGACTGCAGCTCTCGCCCAGCCATCCCGGTTCCGTTCTTTATCTCTGTTTGCTTTCCTGCGCAGCCTTGCTCGCCGCATTGATCTGGTCATAGGAAGAAAGCGTAACTGTCACGTTTTTCTGCTGATAACCGTTTGCTGAATTTACCATAATCGTAATTTCAACGCTCTCCCCAGCTTTATAATACTGCATCTGCTTCGTCAGCTCTTCCTGATTCTGAACGGTTACGCCGTCAAACGCCACCACAATGTTGCCGCGCACCAATCCGGCAGCTTCCGCACCGGTTCCGGAATAAACCTGCGCCACAAAAATTCCCTGCGGCATACTGAAGTTCTCGGACAAATCGCTCGTCACATTGATGCAGGAAATTCCAAGATATCCGCGCTCTTCCTCGGAATATTTCGTCCGCGTCTGGCGTTCCATCAGATCTTCAATAATCGGTCTTGCCGTCGAAATCGGAATCGCGTAACCCATTCCCTCGATTGACGAGCCGCCGATCTTATTGGAGTTAATTCCAATCACCTCGCCCCGCATGTTCAGCAGTGCGCCGCCGGAGTTACCGGGGTTGATTGCTGCATCCGTCTGAATCAGGGAAGTTCCTTCTTCGGAATTGCTGCTCTCTATCTTACGATTCAGTGCACTGATAACGCCTGTCGTCACAGACTGTCCATAGCCCAGTGCATTACCGATCGCAATGGCCGGTTCACCGATTTTCAGGCTGTCCGAATCTCCCATCCTTGCAATGCAGATTTCCTGTTTTGTGCTGTTCGCAATGGTATCCAGTTTTACTGCAACGACTGCAAGGTCTGCGGAAGCATCGGTACCCTTTACCTGCGCTTCTACGGTTTCCCCGTCGATAAACTGAACATACAGCTGCTCTGTGCTGTCCACTACATGATTGTTGGTAACGATCAAAAGCTCCTGCTCGTTTTCTCCAATGATAATCCCGGAACCGCTTGCCGTCTCATCCTGGGAATAAGTCTGTCCCCAGAAATCCTGTACCGTCTGTGTAAAATTATTCGTAATCGAAACGCACGCCGGCATTACCGCTTCTACAACCTGCGTTACATCCGTTACAACTGCAGATGCGCTCTGCTGCTGTGCAATTTCCGATGCTGCAGCAACCTGTCCGTCTCCCGTTGTTGTATCCTCTGTCAGGGTCGAATCTCCGGACAGTCCTGCCTCAGAGCGTTCGGGACTGTCTGTTGCTGCATGATCTCCGTCATCTTCCTGATTTTTTGCATCATCTTCTGCATCCGGAGCTACCTCCAAAACGCCGACCGACGCGGAATCCAGCTGATTTGCCGATCGGATCGAATAAACTCCGATCAAGCCGATTCCAATGCAGACGCAAACAAAGATGACAACAAGTGCGCTAACAGCAATCCATTTGCCTGCAGAATCTCTTTTTTTGGGCGCAGGCGTCTGCTGTACGCCTGGCTGATAGCCATATTTCTGTTTTGAGTCATCGCCCCGGTATCTGTCGTTATAATAATTTTGATATTCGTAGCGGCTGCGCGAGGGCTGCGCGCCCTGGTCAGCGTCCGATGCGCTGTTGAATGTGTCCTGCGTGTTGTCGGATGCGTTCTGTGCGTTATCCGCCGCACCCGTGCTTCCGCTGCTATATGCCGATGTGTCATCGGACACGCCACTGTATGCCGACATATCCGACGCATCCGTTTTCTGTGCACTGTCCGTGTATTCCTGTCTGCCGCTCTCCGGCGCTGTGCCGTCCAAATGCTCCTGTCCGGTTGTTTCTTCCGGGTCGTATCCGTAACCCATGTTGTGACCTCTTTTCTCATTCGCTTCCATATCCGGTGCGTCTGCTTGCTCTGCAGACAGTATACCGAATAGTTGTGTCCATTCTGTGAAAAAAGCCGCTTCCGGAGTTTTTCGGAAACGACTTTTTATATCTTATTCTTTCTCCTGCTTCCAGTAGCCTTTCTGCAAACTGCAGAAGCGAACCAGCCCAGGCGGAAGATTCTGGTATTTTTTACCGAAACGGTAGCCCAGCCATTTCATGCCGCTCTGCCAGATCAGCTTCGGCAGAAGCCACGGTGCGGTTTTTGCAAGATAAACGGCGGTCTTTTTGACCAGCTTCATGCCCTCGCCCTCCGGTGGCACACCGTCAAACACAGCCGGGTACTGCACATGGGATACACCGAGGTCAAAGTTTCTTGTAAACTGCTGCCAGCCGGAATAATTGTGGGAATGAATCACCTTCGCATCCGCTGCATAGGCGATCGCATAGCCCGCCTGAATCACTCCGGCAGCATAAATCATATCCTCGTTAAAAATCGTATGATTCACGAATCCGCCGAGCTGTTCAAATATATCGCGCTTATAGGCGGCGCAGACGTTCGAGCAAAAATATGTCTTGATTCCGAGCCTCAAAAGATCCGCCTTTGTTTTGACCGACGGCTGCTCCGGGTAATTGAACTGCCTCGTATAGCGTTCCATTCGGCTGCAATTTTCTTCCGGAAGTTGTCTTGCATAGGCGGCTGCGATTTTTTCATCGGAAAACAAGGCCTTGCACAGCTCCTGCGTCAGATACGCATCCGCCGGAAGTGCATCCTGCGTCATGCAGACAAACACCTCCGCATCCGAATTGGAAACAGCGAGGTTCCGTGTTTTTCCATGATCGAACTCGTCCTGAGAGATATGGAACAGCATCGCTTTTGGATGCTCTTTTAAAAATGTGTCGCAATCCATCAGCGCTTCAAACGCTTTTTTTTCGGTATTTACAATTACAATCCGGTTCACCGCAAGCACCTGCTTCTCCAGCTGCTCCATCAGCGCCAGAAAACGTTCCTTCGGGTGAAATGTCGGAATGATAACATCTACTTTTACAGAATCCATATTTTACTTTTTCATATACTGGCTGGTGTCTGCCTGTACCTTCTGGCTGTACTGTTTTACCTGATCGGAAGGTTCGTACTCGGTTACGTCGAACAGCAGCTCATGGAGCTTGACAACGTTTGTTTCCAGATCCAGCGGGATAACACAGGAACCCTTCTTGCCAATTGTGCCGGTTGTACGACTATCTTCAAATGGCACACCGTCCTGTGCTACGATCTGATAGTTTGCAACGTCGGACAGGATGGAAGCCATTTCCGTCACATCCAGGTTGGTGTATACATTTTCCATCACCTTGTTCAGGATCGATACCAGAGTAGTCGGACTCATGGTCTTTGCCTTATCCATACATGCCATCAGCACTTTCCGCTGACGCTCTGCACGGCCGAAGTCATCGCCGACATAGCGGATACGGCAATATGCGGTTGCCTGCAGACCGTTCAGCGTCTGCATACCGGAATGCGTAACCTTTACGATGTTCTCGTTCAGCGCATCATTTTCATTTTCTACGAACATGCTTCGCTGATAGTTGTTCAGATGGTCGATTTCGTTATCGTGCACGTCAATGTCTATGCCGCCCAGCTCGTCAATGGTCTCGATCAGCGCATCAAAGCCCACTGTCACATATTCTGTGATATCCAGGTCAAAGTTCATATTCAGCATGTTGATCGCCTGCTCCGGACCGCCCTGCGCATATGCCGCATTCGCTTTATTGTAGCTGTCCGTTCCGAGATTTAAGTAGGTATCGCGGTAAACGGAAACCAGCTTGACGTCTCCGGTGTCCTGATTGATAGATGCGATCATGACTGTGTCGGAACGGGAGCCCTTGCCGAGCTTGCCCTTTCTGGAATCCACACCAAACAGTGCGATATTACGGTAGCCTTTCATTTCCTTATTATTTTCTACCTGCGGGTTTACCACAATATCTTCTTCATTGATCTTGATCTTGTCAATCTTCGTTACCATATTGACGCCGACAATCGCAATCAGTAAAACGATCAACGCTACGATTTCCACTGCAAAGAAGATGATTCTTCTTCTCTGTTTTGCCTTACGCTTCTTTGCAGACATCTTCTTTCTGCTGCTGGAACTGCCACTTCTCTGCGGTGCTCTCTTAGAGCTATTTGTACCTGTTGACATGTTTTCCTCTCCTTGTGTTTTTTTCACGCATTCAAATCAATACGCGTTTTCGTTGATAAATCCTTTAAAAATAGTTAAAAACATGATTTTGAAATCAAAGCTCATGCTCCAGTTTTCAATATAATAAATATCATACTCAATTCGTTTGCGAATCGACGTATCTCCCCGATAGCCGTTGATCTGCGCCCAGCCGGTCAGCCCCGGACGAACCTGGTGCTTGATCATATAACGCGGAATCTCTTCCTTAAACTTCTCAACATACTGTGGGCGTTCCGGTCTGGGACCTACCAGACTCATATCCCCGATCAGGATATTAAACAGCTGCGGCAGCTCATCAATGCTGGTCTTGCGCAGAATCCGCCCCACCTTTGTGATGCGGGGATCGTTTTTCGTCGTCCAGCCCTTCTTTTCTTCCTTAGTGTCCTGAACATACATTGTACGGAATTTGTACATTTTAAACGCATGATTGTGCTGTCCGATTCTTTCCTGACTGAAAATAATCGGTCCCTTACTCGTCGCACGGATCAAAATTGCCACGATCAAAAGAAGCGGCGACGTCACTATCAATCCGCAAAGCGAACCGAAAATATCCACAGCGCGCTTTGCAACCGCATTTAACGTGTTGCTCAGCGGGACATAACGGATGTTGATGACCGGCAGTCCGCCAAGATCCTCCGTATAAGGCTTGCCCGGAATCAGGCTGTTATAGTCCGGAATAAACTTCGTATGCACGCCGGATTTTTCACAGAGATTGACAATCTCTTCCAGACGGTCGTAGTCCTGCAGCGCAAGGGTCACAGCGATCTCATCCAGTTTGTTTTCCGGCAGGATAAAGGGCAGGTTATCGATGGAACCAAGCACCTTGACTCCCTTGTAAACCGCGCCTCTCGGCACATTATCGTCCAGAATGCCCCGCACCATATAGCCCCACTGGGGATTGGCGATAATCCGGTCGATATAGGCTTCCGCCGCACGAGAATACCCCACCAGCAAAATGTGTTTCAAATTATAACCGCGTTTGCGCATCAGATGCAGGATTCTACGGATCAGCGCACGCACCAGAATTCCCGAAATCGTATTGATGATAGCAAATAATGCCAGCATGCCGCGGGAAAAATGCTGCAGCTCGCGGTCGATGGAGTTGGCAAGGTATAACCCTGCAAGAAACAGGACAATTCCGATCAGATTCGCCCTGATAATATTCAGTATTTCATTTTCCGGGCGTTGTACACGCTTCGGCGTATACAATTTGTTCCAGTAATAAAGGATCAGATAACCGGGCACAACAAAATAAAGGGCGGAAAAATATATGCCCATGTCCAGTACACCTATTTCTTTATCTGCAAAGCGGCTCCCGAACATCAGCCACCAGGCCAACAGATAGGAAGCTGCTGTAACCACGGCATCTACAACAACATGAAGCCGGTTCAAATAACGTTGATTATCCTTTATCATTACGGCTCGTCCCCATATTCAAAATGTAGTATACAATACCTTCCAGCAAAGCACAAGGATTTTTACGAATCGCGCAGGTGAACCGTAACACTTGTGTACGCCCACAGTCACCGCTTACACACGCCGAAACAGGTTGACCCACAGCTGTAACTGCAAACTGCAATAATGCAGCAAATTTCGTCCTGCAAAGGGGACCTTATGCGCGCGCCCCGCTTTCGAAGCAGACAGACAGATTCCCGCCCGGATTCCTTTTGCGTAAGTCGCCCCAAATCCCTTTTTCATAAAAAACAGCAGTTTCATCAAAAATCCCGCCAGCAAAAACGGCAGATTCAGGATCAGCTGCAGCAGCGGCATATTTTTATAGATCAGATAAATATTGTTTCTCGAAGAATGCGTCACCTTAAACGCATTGTACCGCGAACCGGTAGAACCGCTCCCCGCGTGATAGACGACTGCAGCCGGCTCTGTGACATTTTTCAGCCCGAAAATCTGCGCCCGGTATCCGATATCCACATCTTCCAGGTATGCAAAATGAAGCTCGTCAAACCCTCCGATCTGCTCCAAATGTGCCTTGCGGTAGAGCGCCGCCCCTGCACAATTGGAAAAAACGCGCTTTGGCGCTGTGTAATTGGAAGAAGGCCTTCCCTTGCCAATCGCATACGCCCAGCCAAATGCCGAGTACAGATCCCCCGCCGTATCGACAAGCTCCGGTTCCTTCATCGAAAGCATCTTCGCCCCGACTGAAAAAATCTTCTCATCCGCTTCCATTGCCCTTTCCAGACGTTCCAGACAGAAGCGATCGGTTTTTGTGTCGTTATTTAAAAGAAAAACATACGGTGTAGCAGCAGCTTCAATTCCGGTATTGACTGCCGTACAAAAACCCTTATTTTCCGAAAAACAGATCAGCTTCACCTGCGGAAAATGCTCCTGTATCCACGAAACACTTCCGTCCGTCGACCCGTTATCCACAACGATCACGGCGATTTCCACTGTGCTCTGAAGCAGGCTGTCCAGACAGTCCTGCAGAAAATGTTTTCCGTTATAGTTCGGTATTACCACGGTCGTTTTCATCCACCGATTTTGCTCCTCATGTTTCCTGTGTTTGCCGTCCGCGCGAGGGAGAGCCTCAGAGCGCGGATCGCCTGCCTACGCAGCAACAAAGCCGCCTGCCGCGGTGCGCTCTATCTGCGGCCTACGCCTGCGGATCCCATAAAATCCCATACCCTGCCGCTGTCGCTTCTTTACAAAATTCCATACTCTTTTGAAGGATCTTTGTTTCCTGCGCTGCCGTCGGAAGCCCCTGGCAGGCTTCTTTTAATTCCGCTATCGTCTGCGCGTAACGCTCCTTTAATGCGCTGCAAACCTCCATGCTGCGCAGGTCTGCTGCCGGTGCGCTCTGCTGCAGCGCTGCACGGTGCATCGGTCCGGAATATCCTTTCCGAAGCCCTGCATACCGCATCGAACCGTCGTTTTCATACAGTCCGCTCACCAGGAAACCTTTCGGATGCCGGATGCCAAAAATATCCCTGCCGCCCGGCAGAGGCTTTACCCAAATCCCGATTTCTGGGCGCTGGCAAAATACACTGTCTTCATAGTCTTCCCGATAAAAGCCAAGATGTTTCAGCCCGCTCACTGTCGCCTTCCAGCCTTTTCGAAGGCAATAATCTTCCAGCGCACGCTGCCCCGCCTCGTAAGCGTAGCGCTTGCTCTGCGGGTTCGACGCCGTAGACGCTTCATGGCAGCGCCAGTGGTACAGCACCTTCGGCACATGCACAAACTGTCCGCCTGCCGCATACGCCCGCAGCATCAGATCGTAATCCTGCGCCCCGTCAAATCCGCTGCGCAGCTTTAATTCTTTCAAAAATGCCGTTTCGATCACCGTAAAATGACAGATATAATTGTTGGTCAAAAGCAATTCCCCGTCAAAATCCGGCTTGAAATTCGGCTCATAGAAGCGGCTCGCCGCTCCGTCGCATTTATCTTCATCGGAAAACAGCACAAGCTTTTGTTTTCCGCGCTTTTTTTCTTTTTCCAGACAATCCGCCATCTCCCAGAGCGCATTCGCAGTCAGCAGATCGTCGTGATCCAGCAGACCGACCGCGTCTCCCGCAGCAAGTTCAATTCCTGCGTTCGTATTGGCGGAAATTCCTTTGTTTTCGGAAAGGGTGCAGAGCACGATGCTCTGATCCTTCCATTCTGCAAGATTTGATGCATCTGCCGCTTCCCGCAGGCAGATTCCGTTCTTTTTTGCCCAGGCCTGTACAGACTCTGCCGTGCCGCCCGCATCTGCTACAATCAGCTCCCAGTGCGGGTACGACTGTTTCGATACGCTGTTAAGCATCGCTTCAAGATGCTCTTTTTTCGTCCGGTATGCCGGAACGACGATACTGATGCGCAAGGAAGCAGAATGCTCCCGTTGGAACGAAAGTGTCTTTTCGTCCGGCTCCTGCCAGGTATAGACCTCCTGTTCCTGCCCAATCCGCTCCAACACCGCCCACACGGCATTTCTGATTCCGTTTTTCTGCAGATAATACCAGGTTTTTTTCAGATTGGATAGGGAAAAAACAGACATCCGTCGAACTCCTTTTCCTGCTACAGACGCCTGCGCGTGCCCAAGTGCCGGAAAACTCCGACACCGGGCACGCGCCGTGTCCTTTTGATTCGTGATATAACCCCTGCGCCAGAGCGCATGCTGCATTTTTGCTGCAAAATACGCTGCTGGTGCTGCGGCTTTTTCTTTTACAGAATTGCCTTCAGGTCAGCGGTCAGCTTGTCAACCTTTGCCTGTGCATCTTCCAGACTGGTTCCCTTTACGCCCATATAGAATTTGATCTTGGGCTCGGTTCCGGACGGACGTGCACAGCACCAGGAATTGTTGGTCAGTTCAAAGTACAGAACGTTGGACTTGGGAAGTCCGGTCGGGCGAACCGCGCCGGTTGCCATATCTTTAACCTGATCCTTATCGTAGTCGCGCATCTCTACAACCTGCAGGTCGCCGAAATTCTTCGGAGGATTGCTGCGAAGCTTATCCATCATTGCGGAGATCTGGGCTGCGCCGTCGATTCCCTTCAGGGTGATGGCATACTGGGTTTCTTTGTAGTAGCCATATTTCTCATACAGTGCAAGCATCTGATCCCAGCAGGTCATGCCGTGTTTCTTGCACCATGCAGCAGTCTCACACAGACACATTACTGCAACAATCGCATCCTTATCTCTTGCATGGGTGCCTGCCAGACAGCCGTAGGACTCTTCCAGACCGAATACATAGTGGCCTTTCCCAGCCTGCTCCATCCATTTGATCTGCTCGCCGATATACTTAAAGCCGGTCAGGACTTCTCTTAATTCTACGTTATAATCTGCTGCAATCGCTGCTGCCATGTTGGTCGTAACGATGGTGGATACCATAACAGGATCAACCGGCATCCGGTTGGTAGCGGTGCGCTCGCGCAGGATGTACTCTGCAATCAGCATGCCGGACATGTTGCCGGTGAAGGGCATGTACTCGCCGGTCTTGGAATCCTTTGCATAAATGCCGAGACGGTCTGCATCCGGGTCAGTAGCCAGAACGATGTCTGCGTCCACCTTCTTTGCAAGCTTTAATGCCAGGGTAAATGCCTTGGGATCTTCAGGGTTCGGGTAATCCAGCGTCGTAAATGCAGGATCGGGACGTTCCTGTTCAGGAACAACATAAACGTGCTTGAAGCCCAGCTCAGCCAGAATTCTTCTGACGGGCTTGTTGCCGGTACCATGGAACGGTGTATACACGATTTTCAGTTCATCCGCTACCTCTTTGATGATTTCGGGATGAATGATCTGTTTCTTTAACTCTTCCATGTAGGCAACGTCGATTTCTTCGCCGATGTACTGATACAGACCGGCTTCAATGGCATCGTCCTTGGACATGGTTTTTACCGTATGGAAATCGGTTACATGCTCTACCTCGTCGATGATCTCATGATCCTTGGGGGCAGTTACCTGTGCACCGTCCTCCCAGTAAACCTTGTAGCCGTTGTATTCCGGAGGATTGTGGCTCGCCGTTACAACGATACCGGAAATACAGCCTAAGGTACGCAGTGCAAAGGACAGCTCAGGTGTCGGACGGAGTTCATCGAATACATACGCCTTAATGCCGTTTGCAGCCATGCACAGTGCAGCCTCATCTGCAAATTCGGGAGAATAATAACGGCTGTCGTATGCAATTGCAACGCCCTTTTCAGCGCCGCCCTGCTTTAAAATGTAGTTTGCCAGACCCTGTGTTGCTTTTCTGACAGTATAAATATTCATCCGGTTGGTTCCGGCTCCGATCACACCGCGCAGACCGCCGGTACCAAACGCCAGATCCTTGTAAAAACGATCTTCAATCTCCGCCTGATTATCTGCAATTTTGCGGAGCTCTTCCTTGGTTCCTTCATCAAAGTAGGAATCCTCCAGCCAGAATTTGTACTGATCCATGTAATTCATCGCTTTTGCTACCTCCATCTTTTCTGATGCCTGCCGTCTCTTACGTCCCTGCCTGTCAGTCTTCCCTTGGCTGCAGTGCATCTTCTTTAAGTCAGTATACACTATTTTTTCAGACCCGTAAAGAAAAGTCAGATTTATCTAACGAAAAATTCGGGTTGAAATAAGGATCTCCGGCTTCCAGCTCGGCTTTCCATTTGTTGCGGAAGCGTTCGGACTCTTCGTTATACCGTTTTGCTTTTTCTCCCTGATCGTCTAATCCTCTCGAAATCGATTCGAAGTGATACAGCTCGGCAAAGGGCGTAAAGACGTTCAGATAACCAGCCTTGCGCAGCTTCAAACAGAAGTCCACATCGTTTAATGAAATTTCAAAGCTCTCGTCCAGACCGCCGACCTGCTCATAGAGCGATTTTTTCACCAAAAGACATGCTCCGGTTACTGCCGTCATGTCCTGCGCATAGCACAGACGTCCCATGTATCCTAAATTTTCCCGCTTCTGGCGGTAATGCACATGTCCTGCCGTCCGATGCGCGCCAAGCCCGATCACGACGCCCGCATGCTGGATCGTTTTATCCCCATAGTAAAGCTTTCCGCCGACTGCGCCGACATCCGGGCGCTGCGCATACATCAGAAGCTCTTCCATCCAGTTGATCGTAATTACCTGCGTATCATTGTTTAACAACAGCACATAGTCTCCGGTCGCAAGAGAGACGCCGAAATTGTTGATTTTCGAATAATTAAATTTACCCTCGAAGGTCACCACGCGGATCTGCGGATTATTCTGCAGCTCGTCATAGTAGGAAAAAATCTCCTTCGTCTCGCTGTTGTTCTCCACGACAATGATCTCGTAGTTTTCCCAGGTCGATTTTTCCACAATGGAGCTGATACAGCGGCGCAGGTCTTCCACATGATCCTTGTTCGGAATAATGATAGAAATCTTCGGTTCCCCGATAATTTCATAACTGATTTTAAAAATCGTCTCAAACGCGCGAGTGCTCGTAATTGTAAAGTTTTTGAAGCCGTGTCTGCGCAAATGATCCGCAACCGCGCCTCTCGCTGCTTCGACCACGTAAGGTTTTGCCTCGATATTGCCCGCAACACTGCCTGCATGGGAACGCCAATAATACAGAAGCTTCGGCACATGGACGATATGCTTCGCATTGTCCGTCAGGCGCAGAATCATGTCATGATCCTGGCTGCCGTCAAATTTTGTCCGAAACAGCTCCATGCCATCCAACAGCTCTCTGGAAAATACGCTGAAATGACAAATATAGTTGTTCGCGCGCAGGTTGTCGATCGCATAATCCGGCTTGAAGTGCATCGTGATCATCTTGTTGATGTCCGGGCTCTTAAACGTCGCCTCATCACAGTAAATAAAGTCCGCATCCTTTTCGTTGATCGCCTTTACATACTCGTAAAGTGCGCAGGGATGCAGAATATCGTCGTGGTCAAACAGCCCGATAAACTCGCCGGATGCAAGCTTATAGCATTCGTTCGTGTTGCCCGAAATGCCCTCGTTTTTGGCAAGCTTCTGATAAACGATTCTCGAATCCTGCGCCGCCAGCCTTTTGCAGTATTCACCGACATAGGCGTGCGCATCGTCCGAACCGTCCGCCAGACACAGCTCCCAGTTTTTGTAGGTCTGCCACTGAACGGAGCCGATCATCTCGGTTAAAAAGCTTTCCGGCGTGTTCCACAGCGGAACAAGAATACTGATCTTTGGCATCCGTTCAAAGACAGCCGCCTCCTGCTTCTGTCTTTCCTCTGCGGACGGGAAGCTCTGGGTGCCGTAATGGGTCATCGCCTTCTTTTCCCAGGATTTATAGCGCACCTTTGCAATCACGCCCGACAGGCTGCCGCAATTTTTCAAACGGTCCTTCTGGCGGATCACAAAATGCATGCACTTTCTGGCAGGGCCGGACGCTTTCCAGATCGGATTGTTTTTGATGCGGTTCAATTTGAACTGCAGATCGTCCACCTGATCTTCCAGCTCAGCGACCCGGTTTGCCAGATAAACGGCTTTATAATGTTCTTTCTCGTAAGCGTCCTGATAGTCCTTTTTTTCTTCCATGATTTTATTATTTCCTCACTGTAAGCATTTCCGGACTGAAGCGGTAAAGCTTCTGCCGCGAGCAGGTATCTTCCCACAAAAAGCCGATCAGGTAATCTCCCTCCGGCAGGCTGTCCCGATCGAAGGTCACGCACACGCCCGGCAGCTCGGTATGGACAATTCCGTGCAGATTTTCGTCGATATCCGGGCGGAACTGCCTCGTACAGGGAATCCTCCAGACCTCGCCCCGATCCTCAGGAATCGCTTCCGTACTGGAGCCGGGCGCAATATAGCCGGTATCCACCTTCTTTAACAGCAGGGAAAAATCGTACCGACAGTTGTCAACCTGCAGTGCCCACGTCCAGCCCTGGATCATCCAGTCGCCTGTTCCTGCTCCTGCAGCGCCCCTTTGCCAGCGCCCCATGTCCCCGGCGAACTCCACACCGATGCGCAGCACCTCATTATGCCACTGCGGTTCCAGAACACCCTCGATCTTCTCAGGGGAAACTTTTTCCACTCTTTTGTCAAAATCATAACGGCAGCCCGTATAAAATTCCGCATCCAGCACATCCTTTACCAGATATCTGTGATAGAACGGGTCGGTTCCATATAGGGACGGGTGCAGTTCATAGAGCAGATTCAGTTCCTGATGCAGGCGGCGCAGCTTTTCCGTGCTGTCGTCCGCACCGCGGCTTAAGGATTCATGATGCGTCAGCGTCACGTCGTTGCGTACCACGTTGTAATAGCCCATTTCATATACATGATAGCAGAATTCCACGTCGTTGAACGCGACACGCAGGTTCTCAGACAGTCCTTGCGCCTGATCGTAAATGCTTTTTTTCACCAGAAGGCAGGCTCCGGTTACACCCAGGACATCCATCGCCATGCGGTTGCGCCCGAAATAAAATTCCAGCGCATCGGAGCGGAACTGCAGCTTGTGTGCAGGCCCCAGATGAATGTTGGTGATGCCCGCATGCTGAATGATCTCCGTGCCCGGATAGATCAGCTTTGCGCCCACCGCGCCGACGTGAGGCAGAACCGCCTTTTCCATCAGCTTTTCCAGCCAGTTGTCCTGCGTAATTTCGATATCATCATTCAATAACAGGATGTAATCGCCGGTCGCCAGGGACACGCCAAGGTTACACATTTTGGAAAAATTGAACTCCATCGGTTCATAGTGATAAACGAACCGGAAATCCTCGTTCAACATATCGCGCATCCGTTCAATTCTTGCACGGTTTTGTTCATTGCTTCCGTTATCCACAACGATGATCTCAAAATCCCGGTAGTTTCCACTTTCCAGGACAGAATGAATGCAATTCGATAAAATATGGGGATGATCCTTGGTCGGGATGATGATTGAAACCTTCCCGGAGGGCGTAAGAGGCCAGCCTCTTCTTACATATGCCGCCTTTTTCAAATCATCATACGTCTCTTCCATACCCCAGACTTCGATTTTTTCATGATGAAACAGCACGCTGTCGATATGCGCCGTTCCATTCTCGATTTCCGTCAGGCGCAGCACCAGGTCATAAAGGTTGCGCAGTGGGTTCTCATCTGCCAGCCACGGACAGTTCTCCATCGCCTGTCTGCGCACCGCAAAGAATCCGCCGAAATAAAAGCAGGACATCAGCGTATCCGGCGACCAGTCCGGCTTCAGCCAGGGATTTTTGCGCTTACCGGCTTCGTCGATTTCATCCTCGTCCGCGTAGGCGATCACCGTTTCGGGATGGGCTTCAAACCAGCTGAGCACATGTGAAATACCTCTCGTGTCCGGGCTTGCGTCCGGCGCGTGGAAAATCAGGACGTCCGCCGGCGTTGCGCCATTTCCATACCGCCGCACATCAAAATCCGCGCGGCACTCATCGTAGGAGATCACCTCTGCGTGCTCTGCCCTGTGCTCTGCGCGCAGTGCCTCGTCCTCCTGTGCTTCCTTTTCCCGAATCCACTCGTCATAGGTGAGGGTCTGTTTCTGAATCTGCTCCTGATACCATCGGTATCTTCTCTTTACCAGATTATCCTGAATTGCTTCTTTTATCTTTGAAACCAAAAACCTTTCCTCCTTGCCGCTGCCGCCAGGCGCGCCTGAATATCCTGCAGCATTTCCGCCGACAGCCATGCGATCTGTGCCCGGATGATCAGCGCTTCGCCATCCGTCGCCTCGTTATCCAGACAATCCAGCCGAACGCTGATGTTCGGATCTCCTGTTTCAAACAGTACCGTCGGAACATGGGACGGGGTATCTACAAGCACCTGTCCGTTCGTCGACAGGCACTGATCCAGCTGTGCTCGCGTCAGCGCTTTTCCGCGCCATTCGATTCCATGAATCTGTACCAGACACGGCAGCTCCGCAGGATCTAAGCGAATCGCTTTTGTACCTGCTTTGCAGATGATCCTGGCGTTGATCAGATCGTCCGCCTCATATGCATCATATTGATAATAAGAATGCTCCGGTGTATATCCTGCGCCGAAGTCTTCAAATACCTGCACCTTTTTGCGGTCCGCCCGGGCGAAAAATTCCTGATACGGCACAGCACGGTTGCCGATCAGATGCCGAAGCTGCCCAAGAGCCGTCCGGCTCCGCCCGTCCTTTTCCTGCAGGACAAAGTGCTGGAACGCCAGCTCTTTTTCCGAAAGCTCCCGCATCTGCTCTTTGCCGATACCGAGGGCTTCCAGATGCTTTTTCACAATCGGATGCTCCATCCGAACCGGATCCTCCTGACCATAGCAGTTCAATGCCCGGCTGATGATCTGCTGCGGCGTCAGCTTGTCTGTCGTCCACTCGTAATCGATCATCGTCCAGATATCACCCTGTACGCAGATATTCGGGAAGGTCAGGTCATAATCCTGCTTCGTCCCCTCCGCTTTCCACGCTGCGATTTTGCAGTAACGGTCAAACAGCTTATCAAAACCGGCTTCGTCATTGTTCTGTAAGCACTCATCCAGCAGCTCTTCCAATGTCCGGCTATTTTCGAGATATTCGATTTCCGCAAAGGGCAATCCATCCGGATTCCGTTTCAGCTCCAGACGGTTGACTGAGAGGGTGCTGCCTTTAAACCGTTCTGTGAAGACGCATTCATTTTCTGCCAGGGCTTCAATATGTGCCGCAGCAGCTGAGGTTGCCGGATATTTCCGGACAGTGTGTTTTCCGTCCTTTTCCAGAATATCCGTGCGGATGCTCAGATGCTCCGCCCTGTCGTTGGAAAAACGGCTGTATACAATATCCGTCATGGGCCCTGTCATCACGAGGAACGAATTGCTGTACTGTCCAAACAGTCCCTCGCGGATGAGCATGTCGAACACCTTTTTTTCATCGAACAGCAGCATCCGGTCACGGTCGAAATTCCGTAGGTTATTAGATAGTTCTCCGACTTTCGGCAGATACCGGTCGGAGTACAGCGTCGTCATAAATTTGTAATCCGGATAAGGGTAGTAGAAATGATATTCCGTCTCACCGCATTCTTTCAGGATTTTTTCCAGACCGCTCCGGGAAAAGGTGCGAGCCGCACCGCCCTGGGGGTAATCCTCCAGGCCTGAAAAAAACGTGCCGACGTGGTCTTCCCGGCACCCCGCCCAATATTTTAAACCAAGCTTATTCTCTATCGCAATCACGATATGTCCATCGGATTTCACATGTTTTTTGATAATCCGGTAGAAATCGTGAAAGGGGGTTTTTCCGCCGATATAGCTCTGTCCGTATTCGAACACGCCGATCAGACAGACAAAATCATAATCCGTCGGCAGATCCGGCTCGATGTCCGAAAAGTTGCCCACATGGATCGTCACGTTGTCACAGTCCTGATGGCGGTAAGCGTTGATCAAGCTGCGTTTTTTCGAAAGGTCGACGCAGGTTACGCTGCCTGCCTTCTGTGCGAGGCTTCCCGTAATCGCGCCGCAGCCGGAACCGATTTCCAGCACCTTCATGCTTTTGTCAACAGGCAGCCATCCGACGATATTTTCCCGCAGGTCTGAAAGGTGGTAAAGCACCTCCCAGCTCGCCGCTTTATAGATTTCCTGGGGATATTCCCGGGGCGGGATTGTTTTTACCAGCTCCAAAAGCGCATCCTCCGACGCTCCGTCGCAGTAAAAATCCTGTTCCGGATAATGGGAATAATCCAGCACAACATTCCCGATCTTCTCTGTCCTGCCTGTCTGCATACGTTAAATCTCCTTCACCTCAACCTGAGATTCCATATCAAAATAGCCCACTGTATCCTTGTCGGACACGACCGTAATATTCAGCACGTCATAAAGACGATGATACACTTTAAACGTATCTTTTTCATACCCTGTCACACCCAGGGATATGAGATAGTCACCGCCCTGCAGGCGCATCTTCTGGCGGAATGTAATTTCCAGCACCTGACCTACCTTTACGCTCTCCAGAAACGTCTTTTCAAACATCGTGTTCGTTCCCGTGATCTCCACGCCCTTGATGTTTTTGATGGAAAAAGCAAAGATCGGCGCCGGAAGATCCTGACCGATTTTCACCTTCATATGCATCGTGAATTCGTCGCCCTTTAAAATTGCGGTCGTCTGCACGTCGTTTTTGTCCGTAATGTAATACGAAACAATTTCCGCCTGCTTCGTGCCGTATTCCAGTGTCTCCGGGTTGACGCCCATGCGCGCCGCTTCCTGCTTCTTTTTCTGTTTGTCAAGCGCCGCCCGAACATCCCCGTCCGCCGTCAGGTCAGGTACATCCACGCCAGCCTTAGGCGTTTCGTACTGTCCCACCAGCACCTGCTTGTAGGCGTCGATCATGTCTTTGGGCGAGCCTTCTCCAAGCTTTACGCCCTGATTTAACAGAATCGCACGGTCGCAGTATTTGCTGATCGCGCTCAGATCATGGCTGACGAACAGGATCGTCTTGCCTTTTTTCTTGAATTCCTCGAATTTTCGATAGCATTTTGCCTGGAAAAATACGTCGCCAACCGAAAGCGCCTCATCGACGATCAGGATTTCCGGGTCGATATTGATGGCAACTGCAAATGCCAGTCGGACAAACATACCGCTGGAATAGGTCTTTACCGGCTGGTACACATAGTCCCCGATATCCGCAAAATCCAGGATATCCTGCAGCTTTTCATCAATTTCTTTTTCAGAAAAACCGATCATCGTTCCATTCAGATAAATATTTTCGATGCCGTTGTATTCCATGTTAAAGCCTGCGCCCAGCTCCAGCAAGGCGGAAATTCTGCCGTTTACCTGCACAGTGCCGCTCGTCTCATGTAATACGCCGGTGATAATCTTTAAAATCGTCGATTTGCCGGAGCCGTTCGTGCCAATAATGCCGACAGTCTCTCCTTTATAAATGTCCAGACTGACATCCTTTAATGCGTAATGCGGCGTGGAAAGTTTCTTTTTTGTCAGTCCCAGGGATTCGATCAGACGATCCCGGTTTCTGCGGTACAGCTTGTATACTTTGCTCACCCTGTCCACATGAATTGCCAGTTCTTTTTGTTCCATAACCAGTTTTCCTTTACATGATATCCGCAAAATGAATCTTGAGTTTCTTGAAAATCAGCGCACCAATGCCAAACAGTACCACCGTGATAATCCAGAAATAAACCGTGGAGTAAAAGTCTTCCCAGAACCACTGTTTTCCGTATACAGCGCTTCTGTAGCCCTCCACAATGTATACAAGCGGATTGATTTTCACGATCATCTGAAGCTTCATCGGAAAATCATTGATATTCCACAGCACCGGAGTTGCCCACATACCGACCTGCAGAAAGATATTGACAATGGACTGCAGATCCCTGAAAAAGATGACAACCGAGCAGGTCGTATAACTGAGTGCCAGTACAAAAACGAACATGCAGAAGCTGTAATAAAATACCTGCAGTGTATACAGGCTCGGATAATAGCCGTTCAATGCTGCCACGATCAGTAAAACCAGTACGAAAAACGCATGAATAAATGTCGCTGCAATAATCTTGATAATCGGCAGGATACTGATTTTGAATACGACTTTTTTTACCAGGTAATTATATTCCAGCAGCGACACCATTGCGCTGGTCAGAGCTTCAGAAAAATAAAACCAGGGCACCAGTCCCGCTGTCAGAAACAGGATATATGGAACACCTTCTACGCCTCCGGAGGCATAACCAGTCCGGTTCGGGAAAATAATCACGAAAACAACCCAGTACATCGCAACTGTGATGACCGGCTGCACCATCGCCCAGAACGCTCCCATATAAGAGCCTGCGTAGCGCTTTTTGAAATCGCTCTTTGCCAGTTTCCAGATCAGCCTGCGGTTCTGGTATAATTCCACCGGCAGTACCGTGATCTTATCGTATAACCGGATAAAGGCAATGACCGCCGCCACGATCAGCACGCAGGCAATCACTTTTTTCAGCAGCTCATCCTGCGGATTGGCAAGGGGATTATGATAAACAAGGATAATAACGGCAAGAATCGCCATCACCGCAGTGAATATGGCGATTCCAGTTTTTTTATTCAGTCTCTTCATTTATTTCTGCTTTCTGTAAATTCGGCAAAAGAGCCCCACTTTTTATCTTTGTCAGACAAGGTCAGTTCCATTCCTTCCGGAATCGGCCATTCTACGCCGATCTGGGGATCGTTCCATGCCAGACCGCCTTCGTCATTGGGATGATAGAAGTCGGTGCACTTATAGGCAAATTCCGCATAATCCGACAGCACTACAAAGCCGTGTGCGAAATTCTTGGGGATAAAGAACTGCTTTTTGTTCTCTTCAGAAAGCAGCACACCGTACCACTGACCATAGGTTTTGGAGCCGGGACGTAAGTCAACCGCAACGTCAAACACTTCGCCGCGAATCGCTCTCACCAGTTTGTCCTGGGGGTAATTGATCTGGAAATGAAGCCCCCGCAGAACGCCTTTTTTGGATGCGGACTGGTTGTCCTGTACGAAAACCTGATCGATGCCGGCTTCCTTGTAATCGTTGTAGTTATAAGTCTCCATGAAGTAACCGCGGGCGTCGCCGAACACCTGGGGAGTGATCACCTTAAGACCTTCGATATGACATGTTTCTACTGAAATTTTTCCCATTTTTCTATTCTCCTGTTCCGTTTTTAAAGTCCGTTTGCGACCTCTACGAGATATTTGCCATAGTTGGTCTTCATCAGCGGCTCCGCAAGCTTTAAGAGCTGCTGTTTATCGATAAAACCTCTGCGGAACGCGATTTCCTCAATGCAGGAAATGTACATGCCCTGACGCTTCTGTACCGCTGCGACGAAATCTGCCGCATCCAGCAGTGCATCGTGGTTGCCGGTATCGAGCCATGCAAAGCCTCTGCCCAGCGTCTCCACCATCAGCGTCCCTCTGCGCAGATATTCGTTGTTGATCGAAGTGATTTCGATCTCGCCTCTTGCAGACGGCTTTACGTTGCGGGCGATTTCCACAACGTCGTTATCATAAAAATACAGTCCGGGAACTGCGTAGTTGCTCTTGGGATGCTCCGGCTTTTCCTCGATGGAAAGCGCTTTGCCGTTTTCATCGAATTCCACCACGCCGTATTCTCTGGGATCGCGGACAAAATAGCCGAAAATCGTCGCACCCTTTTCCCGCTCCGCTGCCTGACGCAGCACTCTGGAAAAGCTCTGTCCATAGAAAATATTGTCGCCCAGAACGAGGGCAACGCTGTCGTTTCCGATGAAATCCGCGCCGATCAAAAATGCGTCTGCCAGTCCGCGGGGCGTCTCCTGAACCGCATAGGACATCGAAAGTCCCAGCTGCTCGCCTGTACCGAACAGTTCTTTAAAAGCAGGCAGATCCCTGGGCGTGGAAATAATCAGAATCTCCCGGATGCCCGCCAGCATCAGTGTGGAGAGCGGATAATAAATCATCGGTTTGTCGTAAACCGGCATAATCTGTTTGGATACCGCCTTGGTCAGCGGATAAAGGCGGGTTCCGGAGCCGCCTGCAAGAATGATACCTTTCATAGATTCCTCCATTCCTATGCGTTCATTCGCCTGTATGAAAAACATTTTGCTTTACAGGATCGCTCCGGCGGCACTGTTCTACTGCCCGGCAGCACTGTTCTACTGCCCGGCAGCACTGTTCTACTGCCGTGCGCTCCTGCCCAGATGCGCCAAAAGGGGAACGGTGTCGCGCGCCGTCCCCATTCTGGTATACAAAGCCCTGTTTTCTTCGGTCTGTCCGGCATTTTCCTCCCGGCAGTCCGGAAATTTCTCAGGCTTTGTACATTTCGTTATAATATTTCTGGTAGTCGCCGCTGGTTACGCGCTCCATCCAGTCTTCATGCTCGAAGTACCATGCAATGGTCTTTTTGATGCCTTCTTTGAACATCGTCTCCGGATACCAGCCGATCTCTTTCTTAATCTTGTCGGGAGCGATCGCGTATCTTCTGTCGTGTCCCTTACGGTCTGCTACATAGGTAATCAGATCCTTGCTGACAAGCGCCTTGCGCGGGTCGTCGTCTGCAAGCATCTCCTGCAGGGTCTCGATAATGATTTCGATGATCTGAATGTTCTGTTTTTCGTTATGACCGCCTACATTGTAGGTTTCGAACAGTCTGCCCTGCTCCTGCACCATGTCGATGGCCTTTGCGTGGTCTTCGACATACAGCCAGTCGCGGACGTTCTTGCCGTCGCCGTATACCGGAAGCTTCTTGCCGTGCAGCGCATTGTTGATGATCAGCGGAATCAGCTTTTCCGGAAACTGGTAAGGACCGTAGTTATTAGAGCAGTTTGTGATATTTGCAGGGAAATGATAGGTATCCATATACGCTTTTACAAGCATATCAGATCCTGCCTTGCTGGCAGAATACGGGCTGTGGGGTGCATAGGGGGTTGTCTCATAGAAATAGCCGCCGTCTTCGCTCAAAGAGCCGTATACTTCATCCGTCGAAACATGCAGGAATTTCTTGCCCGGCTTAAAGGTGCCGTCCGGAAGCTCCCACGCGTTCTTTGCGCAGTTTAACATCACGGCAGTACCCAGCACGTTGGTCTGTACGAATACCTCGGGATTTTTGATGCTTCTGTCTACATGGCTTTCCGCTGCAAAATGCACTACGCGGTCAATATCGTTTTCTGCAAAGATCTTTGCAATCGCTTCTTTATCGCAGATATTTGCTTTTACAAAGGTATAGTTATCGCGGTTTTCAATGTCCTTTAAGTTCTCGAGATTGCCCGCATAGGTCAGCGCATCCACATTGATGATACGGATTTCGTTGTCATACTTGCGGAACATATAGTGAATGTAATTGGAACCGATAAACCCCGCTCCTCCGGTAACAAGATAGGTTCTCATGCCTCTTCTCCTTTTCGATTCTGCGCAAAAGGACGCAAAATCCCATAATCCTGATTTTTTTCCAGTGTACCATATTTTCCGTGTTTTTCCAACAGGAAAATACGGCATTGCCGCCATTCCCGGCAAAGCGCGCTGCAGCTTGCGGATATCCTGCAGACTGCATCGCCCTGTCCGTATCAAATTTTGTCACAATATCAGTAACCCATATAGCTTACGTTTAAGTCAACATTTCCTTTGATTCCTGCAATCGACCCTCTCGACGAATACTGCCACATCTCGTAACGTCCTCCATAGGTCGGTGCGGCAACATACTGTGCCAGCCAGATCTTGCAGCCGCCAAGGGCGCCTGTATTGATCTTTTCCGTCAGCCAGTTTTTGTTCGCATACAGTCCCGGCGTGTAGCCGCTGTTACGGATCGTCTGGCAGAATGCGTTGATGACAGACGTTCGCGCCGCTTTGGAAATTCCGTCTGCGCGCCCATTCGCGCTCTCCACGTCAATATAGACAGGATAAGTGATTCTGTATTTTTTAATCAGGGAAAGCGTCATGGAGGCCTCTTCGACCGCTTCCACTTCATTCACCGCCTGGCTGAAGAAATAAATACCGACCTTCAGACCTGCCGCCGTCGCGCCCTGAATATTGCTCTTAAACTTCTGATCCTCGACCAGCACGCCCGAAGCCGAGCCGCGATAGCCGCAGCGCAGGATGACGTACTGTACGCCGGAGTTTTTGACTGCGTTCCAGTCGATATTGCCGTTGTGTTTGGAAATGTCAATTCCCATCACAGTTCCCGTATTTAAGCTGCCGTCCCCATTGAACGTGTATTTCACGCCCTGGATCACCTGTTCGCCAGTAACAGCAGTTCCGTTTTTGTCATAGAAAAAGCGTTTTCCGTCGATCGTCTGCCACCCGGTATACCGATATTCCACATTCGCTTTTTTGCGGTAAAATTTGTCTTTCGTATAATAATCCGCCGTCGTTGCCTCGCGGTAGGTATCCCCGTCCTTGCAATACAGCTGGTTGCCGTTTTTATCCTTCAGCAAGGTCTTTGTATCGCCGCGGTTTATCTTTTTCTCCGCCACCTTCACGGTGCTGATTCCGCTCTCTACGTTGCTGCCGTCCTGCGCGACCGCTTTGATCTTCGCTTCTCCGGCTTTTACGCCTTTTACCGTTCCCTTATCATCCACCGAGACAAACTCTTTTCCGGAAACGATTTCCCAGCGAACGGACTTGTTCGCTGCATTGTCCGGCGATACCGTTACAGAAAGGGAAACAGTCTGTCCAACCTCAACCGTTGCAGAGCCTGAGATCGTGATCTTCTTGACCTTTACCTCCTCCGGCTTGGTTTCCGGCGTTTTTGTCGGCTCTGTCGCTGCAGTGCTGCTTTCGGTTGCAGATTCGCTTTCCGAAGGCTTTGTACTTTCACTCTCGGACGGCTTCGTGCTCTCGCTTTCCGTCGGCTTGCTGCTTCCGGATTCCGATTCGCTCTCCGAAGGCTTTGTACCTTCACTCTCGGACGGCTTTGTGCTTTCGCTCTCGGAGGAAGATTCACTCTCCGAAGGCGGCGTGTTCTCGCCCTCTGCAGGGGATTCCTCCCTGGGCTGGTCGAAAACAGCGATCTGCGTTTCCTTTGCAAAATATGCGTATTTTATCTCCGGCTCCAGAAGTCTTGCCTGGGCAGGCTCCGGGATATCGGACTTGCCGACCTCTTCATATTCCTGTCCGTTTCCTGCCGGTGTTTTGGTGGACTCAACCCATTCCACAGTATCCTGCAGAACCGATTCCACTGCCGGTGCAATCGCGGTATCCTCTTTCGCCACGTTGATCTCCGACTCCTTTTTGATCTCGTCCGTCACGTCGACCTTTTTATACTCAATCTTGTCCTTTACCGTCACTCGCCCGGAAATTCCGGCTGCTTTTCTGCCGCTGATTTCATCCGGTCCGGTCACGGTAACGACGTAATCGCCTGCTTTTAAGTCTTTTAAATAAATTATGCCGTCCTTGTCGTCATCCTTTGCGTTCTGGCTCGACGCGCCCTCCAGCTTTACGGTAAAGGGTTGATTTCCTATCAGCTTACCGGAGTTTTTGTCCGCGAATTTAATTTTCATATCCTTCTGCATCGAAGACAGCTTTAAAATAACGTCGACATTGGCTTCCAGATCCTTTTCCTCATATCCGGTTTCCGTCTCCGTCGTCTCTTCTTCAGAAACCTCCTCCGAGACGTTCTGCGCTGCGGCAGCGACCGCCGACAGGACCTCTTCCCCGGACATCCCGATCGCTTCCAGATTTTTCCCGACTGCAGCCACCGCCTCCATCTGCTTATTCTGCTCGTTTCGTCCCAGATACATCGATGTCGTAAACGCTGCCGCCGCCAAAACCAGCACGCCCGTCAGAGCAATCGCGATATCCAGCGCCGCCATCGGCTCTTTTCTGGCAGACCGGTGTTTTCGGTTTCTGCCGGATGCTGCGGTCGATGCGGACGCAGAGTGCTTTACAGTGCGGTTCTGACTGCTTTTTTCATGAAAGGTCTGACTGCTTTTTCCGGCAGGCTTTTTCACGCGGCGCTTATTGCTGTGCGCTGGTGTTTTGCCTGATACCTCGTCCCAGTCGTCGAGAAATTCTCCATCGTCCCAGTTCGACTTTTTCCGCTCGGGAATACGTTCTGCGCGCTGCGCCTTTTTTTTCTGTTCTGATACGCTCTTTCTATCTTTTATCCCATGGGGAGCCGTTTTTTTGGCACTTCCCGTTTTTTTCTTCTTATGCTGTTCCTCCACTGATTCCCTCCTGCCAGCTTTCCTGTCGAAAAATGTAAACGTTTTTTCGTTGTGTATTTTTTGTCTAAATGGCACAATATGTTTATCCGGACAAAGACTTTTGTCACCCAAAAGAAAGGAGTTACGCTTATGATGTACATCCATTATTGCCGTCACTGTAAACGAATCCACATGCTGAACGGGCACAAAAAATACTGTCCCGCCTGCCGCGGCCATTTAAATGAACTCAAAATTTCCTATCTGAAATATGTCAATCTCGCCCCGACAGACCGACGTGCCTTCCGCGACCGTCTGGGTGATCCGGCGGAGCTTGCCGCCTGCACTGCAGATGTGCGCCGCTCCTACGATTATGCAAAATGGCTGCAGCTGACCTCAAAGGTAGAACACAGCCATTCCCAGAACTATGCAGCATATTCCCACTAATTTGCGAGCAGTCAGCTTTTCATGAAAAAACACCGCACCGCAGACTGGAACCAATACATAGCCCAGCGAATCAATGACAGGGGCGTTGAAAAAATCCACGCCCCGAAGTCCCATAATACTTAAAAACACGGAGCCGAACATCAAAATATAACCCGTGATTACCCACGGATTCAAATATTCCCGAATCCAGCTGTCATAATGATGCAGGGCACCTTTTTTTAATAAAACCTGGGAAACCGCCGCAACAAGCACGGATCCAATCAGAAAGAAGTAATGGTAATCAATCATGATTTTCCTGCTCCTTTCCTCCGTTGATAATCAGCGTCCCAGCAAGCACCAGTCCGACGCCGATGAGTTTTTTCACCGTAATCTGCTCCCCGAACAGTAATACCGCCCACAAAAGTGACCACAAAAGCGCCATCGCCCGATTCGCATACGCCACAGACAGTTCCACCCGTTTGATGACCTGCTGCCAGCAAAGCGCGTAGATGCCCAGCACTCCGATTTCTGCTCCGTAGAGCAGCAAAAATGTCCATCCGTTTCCGCTCTCCGCGGACTGCGCCGCGATTTTGCTGATGACCGTGGAACTGGTGTAGATCAGCACGACAAGCTGCAGGATGGCAAAATCCCGTAAATTCAGTTTCTTTTTCATATAAAAATTCCTTTTTGGTCGCCGAAAGTGCACTCACGAACCCGCGCTAACGTGCTTTTTTGCCTGCTTACGCAGGCTGTTCGTTCGTTACCGGCTTTCGCCCATCCGCCCATAAACTTCGTTCATGGGCTACTGTCGCCGCTCGTCAATCATGCAAGCATGTTGACTCGCTGTTGCTCCAGTATATCATCTTTCTCACGGATTAGGAAGATTTAAGATTCTTAAATTATTTTGAATCTTTTGACCCCTGTCTGGACAGTTGTGTGGCTGAATGCTAAGATGAATGTATCAAAACGACTTTTTACCGGTCAAAATTGACAGTAAACCATAAGGAGTTCAGATTTTTTATGAAAGAAAATAATTCTACCGCAGAAAACAGCAGACCAAATCAGCATTCAAAGCATACCCATTCCCATACAAAAAGCCGTAAAAGGAGGCGTCGTTCTTCCAGCTCCGGGCGTCCGTCCGGACATGTGATTTTCGTCATCGTCTTTTCTATCATCCTCGTTGTAACGATTGTCCGGCTGTTTCTCTGGAACCGCGGCCGTCAGTCCGATTATAACCCAAATGAAACGACTACAGAGTTCGATGTTGAGGTTATGGATTATCTCCAGCCTCTTGATCCGGAAATGCTCGAAGGACATGAGGATGACGGGGTAACCACCGTTCTTGCCCTCGGAAACGACCTTCTGTCCGATGATCGATCCGACACCGGTCTGGCTGCCCTGATGGAAAAATCCGCAAATGCCACCATTTTAAACGCCGCGTTCCCCGGAAGCTCCATTTCCATGAAGCATCAGGAATTTGACAACAGCTATCCGCTGGATGGCGTCAGCCTTTACTGGGTTGCGGCTGCTCTGCTCAACCAGAATTTCGACCTAATGGACGTCATCGTCCCGCAGATGAATTCCGAAGCTGCCGCGCAGGCGCTCGAAACTTTAAAGAGCGTTGACCTTTCCAAGGTGGACGACCTCGTGATCCTCTATGACCTGCAGGACTACAGGGACGACCGCACGGTTTACGACGAGGCAAACGATAAAAACCTGACAACTGTTTACGGCGCTTTAACCGCAACAATCAAGCTTTTTCAGGAGCAATGCCCGCATATCCGCATTTATCTGCTCTCCCAGCCCTACGGCACCTTCACGGATGCAAACGGCAAAACCATCGATATCGACCGCGATGATCTCGGCAACGGCACAATGGTCGATTACCTCAACTGGGAAGTCGAAGCCTGCCGCAAAAACGGCGTATCCTTTATCGACAACTACTACGGCGCGATCACAATGGAGGATACCGACTGCCTGACGGACGGATATCATCTGAACCAAAAGGGTCGTGAAAAAATCGCAGAGCGATTTGGAAAAGTATTTAAACAGTAAATGGATCTTGCATAAAAACCGGGAGCCTGTGCACACTGCGCAGGCTCCCGGTTTGTTATTCTTTTCCTATTCTTTCCTCTTCGCAATCTCCACCGCTTCATTCCGGTACAGCTCATATGCTTCAATATCCGC
>ERZ779654.309-NODE-309-length-31812-cov-3.005763_pt1 | contig 31812 bp, 30 predicted proteins | sample MGYA00511075_ERZ779654 | MGnify/ENA primary metagenome ERZ779654 (study PRJEB29588, sample SAMEA2155636) | human gut metagenome | biome: human gut; feature: human-associated habitat; material: faeces | place: Denmark | collected 2008/2010 ...
TTCGTTTTCGGCGACAAAGCGGCCGGAATAGGTCATCGGAATCTTGACAAGGTTGTAATATTCTCCACTTGCCTTCAATTCCTCTTCCGTCTTGCCGACACCGGCCACTTCCGGATTGGTGTAGACGACGGCGGGAATAGCCCTGTAGTCCATCCGTTCCTCATTCCCCAGGATATGGTTGACAGCAACCTCACCTTCCCGATAGGCTGTGTGGGCCAGTTGCGAGAATCCTGTGATATCTCCGGCTGCATAAACGTGCGGATGGGAGGTCTGCATATATTCGTTCACTCGGACGCCCCGGCGGTCCGTCTCGATGGAAAGGCTTTCCAGACCTAAATTTTTGGTAATTGCCCGGCGGCCTACGCTGACCAGGATTTTGTCTGCGGGGATCGCATTCGTCTTGCCGTCTTTTTCGACAATGACCTCTTTCGGGTTGACTACGGTCACTTTTGTGTTCAGATGAAATTCCACCCCTTTCTTGGCGTATTCGCTCCGGAGCATGGCGGAAGCCTCTTTGTCCATCGCGCCGAGTATTTCCGGCATCATCTCGATCACCTTTACTTTTACTCCCATGCTGGTAAAGAATGAAGCAAACTCGATCCCGATGACACCGCCGCCTATGATGGCAAGTTCTTTGGGAAGTTCTTTGCTGTCGAGCGCTTCCCGCGAAGTCCAGTAATCTGTATCCGAAAGTCCCTTGATTGGAGGAATTACCGTTTCGGAGCCGGTACAGAGGAGGACGTTTTTGACGGTGAAAAGGGCGTTTCCGCATTGTATACGGATCATTCCATCCGTTTCCCCGTTCAAAACGGCTGTCCCTTCGACAATCGTGATTCCACTTGAAGTGAGCCGCATCTTCACACCGGATGTTAGCTTTTTGACAGTCCGGTTCTTCCGCCTGATGATCTTGTCCATGTCGAAAGACGGTGTTCCTTCCGGTGAAATGCCATATTTGAAGGATGTTTTGAAACTGTCCAATATCTTGGCGGAGTATAATAACGTTTTTGTGGGAATACAGCCTTCGTTCAGGCAGACGCCTCCAATGGCGTTCTTTTCAAAGAGGACGGTTTTCAGGCCTCCTTCGGCTGCCCGTTCGGCTGCGGTATAGCCGGCCGGTCCTCCTCCTATGATTGCAATATCGTAATTCATGCTTGTGTTCTTTTACTTGAAAACCAGGACTCTTTTGTCTAACGGTTTGATCTCTTTCGGTCCGGGTCCCTCCGTCGGCGTTCCGAAAGGCATCTGTGCCACCAGTTCCCATTTCGGGTCGAGTTTCCATTCTGCATATACCGTTTCGTCGATCAACGGATTATAATGTTGAAGGGACACGCCTAAGCCGGCATCTTCCAACATTGTCCAGATCGCCAGCTGGTGCATGGCAGATGTTTGCTGTGCCCAAACCGGAAATTTGTCGTAATAAGTAGGGAAGGAGTCTTGCAGCTGTTCAACTACCGTTTTGTCTTCGAAGAACAGGATCGTTCCGTAGCCGGCAGCCAGACTTCCGTCTATTTTAGCTTCCGTCCCTTTGAAGACTTCCGCTGAAACAAGCCTCTTCAATGTCTCTTTCGTTATCTCCCAAAGCTTTTTATGATTCTTGCCTAACAGCAATACGATGCGGGTAGATTGCGAGTTGAAGGCAGAAGGGACGTTCATGACTGCGAAGTCTATGATTTCTTTGATCTGTTCGTCTGATATCGGAGAACTGTTCGTGATGTGGTAATAAGTTCTGCGGTGTCTCAATGCTTCTTTAAAATCTCGTGTCATATTAAATGCGTTTTTATTTTATGTTTCTTTAAAAATGAAACCATCCCGAGTTTGATTTTGTTGCAAATACGTCCCGTTGTTTCTCGAATGTACAGATAGAATTAATTTATCACGGGCGGATTATCGGTGAAAAGGCTGTATCTTTGTCTCCCAAAAAGAGCAAAAGAAATGATAGGGAAAAAAATACCGGTCGTTTTTCGGATCATGTTTGTCATATGGGTGATCCTGCAGGTTTGCCTGGTAATAAAATACTGGGATATGCCCAACCACGATGATGCCCAAGCTTATGTGAAACTGGCTTCGGAATGCATCGCGAGGGGCACTTGGTATCCGGACGTGCATAACCAATATGAGGATTTTATTTTCGGTCCGGGGTATGTAAACCTTTTGATCGGGATCTATCATCTTTGCGGATCTTTCTCCTTTGTCCGATTGCTGAATTTATTGATGAATATTGCAATGGTATTTGAAATACGGAAGTTGGCCGGACGGATGTTTTCGAATAAAACGGGGTATTACGCTGCTATTTTATATATGTTGATTTTTTCGAACCTATATGCTCCGATAGCTGTATTGACTGATTTGCCTTTTACTTTCCTACTATTGACAGCCCTGCTGCTATGCAACGTTCGCCGGCTGTTTCCTGTGGCTGTCGCCGGCGTGCTGATCGCTGTGGCTAACTGGTTCCGTCCTCTGGCAATTGTCTTTTTATTCGTGATTTTGCTCCTTTTCATCGTGCAAAAGCGCCGGTGGCAGTCTTATGCAGCATTGGCCTTGCCGCTTGTCTTGACTGTTTTCCTGATCGGGCGGAGTGCGAAGGAGAGAACCGGCCATTTTGTCTATCAAGCGGTGTCCGGAGGCTATAACTTAGCGATGAGTTCTTTTGATGAAGCAAACGGTTTAGTCAATTTTAACGGCTTCGATGATCCGGACAATTATATTTGCCTTCCTCCCGGAGATTATACCTACATGGAGCGGGACAGCCTGCTGAAGCGTGCGTCAGTCCGCTGGATATCGGAGCATCCGTTTAAGTATGTTTCCCAACTGCCCTTCAAGTTGGCTGCTTTGTATTGTGAAGATACCTGGACGGAGCGTGTAAAGCCGGATATGGGATTTAGAGTAGTTCTTTCAAAGGTGGAGGGTAATAATATGAAGATGATGGAGTTAATCGTTTCCCTGGCGTTGAAAAGCATTGTCTATTACACGGTGCTTTTACTATTCTTTTATTACGTTTGGACGAACCGGCGCGATCTGTTACGAGAGCGGAATCTCTATCTTCTGATCCCTGTTTTAGGCACAGCAGTAACGGTTTTGTTCGTGATCACTTCCCGTTATCATTATCCTTATTTGTTTGCGATAACAATCTATGCGGCAGCGGGTCTTGACGCCTTTATACAGAATGAATTAAGGAAAAATAGCAGAAAGTGTTGATTTATTTGTAGATTTCTTGTGTGTGAATCAAAATAATTTGTACCTTTGTGCCCCGTAAAAGAAGAGAAACTCTATTAGAATCTTTGTTTTTGTTCGTGATGCAGTTCAAAAAGGGAAGACACATAGCAGGAGTTGACTTAATTTCGTAATATTAAAAAGTAAAATTAGCAATGTCGAAAATTTGTCAAATTACCGGAAAAAAAGCAATGGTTGGCAACAACGTTTCTCACTCTAAGAGAAGAACGAAACGTAAGTTTGATGTGAACCTGTTTACTAAAAAGTTCTACTGGGTAGAACAGGATTGTTGGGTTAGCCTGAATATTTCAGCCGCTGGCTTGCGTACTATCAATAAACTTGGTTTGGATGCAGCAATTAAGAAAGCTGCTGAAAAAGGTTATTTAAACGCTTAATTTGAGGAGGAAATAAGAAATGGCAAAGAAAGCAAAAGGTAACAGAGTTCAGGTGATTCTTGAATGCACTGAGCACAAAGACAGTGGTATGCCGGGTACATCTCGTTATATTACAACAAAGAACAGAAAGAATACAACTCAGAGATTGGAGCTGATGAAGTACAATCCTATCCTGAAGAAGATGACGTTACACAAAGAAATTAAGTAAGAGGAGATTAAACAATGGCAAAAAAAGCGGTTGCAACATTTAAGAAAGGTGACGGTCGTACCTACTCTAAAGTAATCAAGATGGTTAAGTCCCCGAAGACTGGTGCTTACATCTTCCAGGAAGAAATGATTCCTAACGAAGCTGTTAAAGATTATTTCGCTAAATAACGGAGCGTAATATCAAGATACGAAGAGAGGTCCTTTTCCATAGCGGGAAGGACCTCTTTTTTTGTCTTCATTCGGGTGGTTATATGGAATATTTTCATACTTTTGTGTGGGCGAATCTGCAGCTGTCCGATTGGGAGCAGTCTGTGAATCGAACCTACAACACGTTGATAAATAATAAATAGAAATAAATTAATAATTAAGAACCATGAGATTTGATGTATCCAGCACAGCGTTGTTATCACGTTTGCAATCTATTAGCAAAGTTATTGCTTCTAAGAATTCATTACCGATCCTGGACAGTTTCCTTTTCAACCTGGAAGGTAATAAACTTACTATAACAGCTTCGGATGCTGAAACACGTCTGGTTACATCCGTTGACGTGATGAATGCACAAGGAAGCGGACTTTTCGCGGTTTCGGCAAAAATCTTGCTCGACCCGTTGAAGGAGTTGCCCGAACAGCCGCTGACTTTTGATATTAACGACGATAACCTGGAAATCTTTATCCATTTCCAGAATGGTAAATATAATTTTATCGGACAGAAGGGAGATACATATCCGCAGCAGAAACCTCTGAATGAGAATGCAATCTCTATCATGATGGACGCGCAGATGTTGTTGAACGGTATCAGCCGTTCGTTGTTTGCAACGGCTGACGACGAGCTTCGTCCGGTAATGAACGGTATCTATTTCGATATTCACACGGACGATTTGACATTCGTGGCTTCCGACGGTCATAAGCTGGTGCGTCTGCGCAATCTTTCGGTAAAATCACCGGAAAGAGCTTCTTTCATCTTGCCGAAGAAGCCCGCGAACCTGTTGAAAGGCCTTTTATCAAAGGAAGGAGAGATGGTCAGCATCAAGTTTGATGATAACAATGCTTATATCAACTGTGCTAATTTCGAAATGGTATGCCGCCTGATCGAAGGTCGTTATCCGAATTACAACAGTGTGATCCCGCAGGAAAATCCTTTCAAGGTGACAATCGACCGTATCTCTTTCCTGAATGCCTTGAAGCGTGTTTCCGTTTTCTCCAATCCGGCCAGCAGTCTTGTCAAGTTGCAGCTGAAGGAGAACGAAATGCTTGTTTCCGCACAGGACATCGATTTTTCTACTTCCGCAGAAGAGAAAATTGTTTGCAGTTTTGACGGAACCGAATTAAGCATCGGTTTCAAGGCAACTTATCTGATTGAAATACTGAGCAACATCAATTCGGAAGAGGTGATACTCGAATTGGCTGATCCTTCGCGTGCCGGTCTGATCGTTCCTTCTGAAAATGAAGAAAACGAGGATTTGCTGATGCTGCTGATGCCTATGATGTTGAATGATTAAAATATAAGAAATGCAGTTAAACCTGAAAAATCCGTTAGTCTTCTTCGACTTGGAGACGACGGGTATTAATATTGTCAAAGATCGTATCGTGGAAATCTCTTTTGTCAAGGTTTACCCGAATGGAAAAGAAGAATCTAAAACGAGACGGATCAATCCGGAAATGCCCATTCCACCGGAGTCGACCGCTATTCACGGCATCACCGACGAAGACGTAAAAGACTGTCCTACCTTTAAAGAAATAGCCAAATCGTTGGCAGCCCAGATAGAGGGGTGTGATTTGGCAGGATATAATTCCAATCGCTTTGATATCCCTTTGTTGGCAGAAGAATTTCTGCGTGCAGGTGTCGATATCGATTTGAACAAACGTAAGTTTGTAGACGTACAGACCATTTTTCATAAGATGGAACAACGTACGCTTGCGGCCGCTTATAAGTTCTACTGTGACAAGAGCCTTGAAAACGCCCATACGGCGGAGGCCGATACGATGGCGACTTATGAAGTGTTGAAAGCGCAGTTGGACCGGTATCCGGAGTTGCAGAATGACATTAATTTCCTTTCCCAATATTCGAGCTATACGAATAATGTGGACTTTGCCGGACGTATGGTATATAACGACAAGGGGGAAGAAGTGATAAACTTCGGTAAATATAAAGGCCGCCTGGTAGAGGAAGTACTGAAGAACGATCCCGGATATTATTCCTGGATAATGAATGGCGACTTCCCTCTGAACACCAAGAAAATACTGACTGAGATAAAATTGAGAGGTTTTAATTCGAAATAAGGACCATGAATAATTTTGAGTTTTGTAACCCTGTAAAGGTTGTTTTCGGCAAAGGTTCCATAGCCCGTTTGTCCGCTTTGATTCCGGAAGGAAGTAAAGTGCTGATGGTGTATGGCGGCGGTAGCATAAAGAAAAACGGCATCTACGGCCAGGTGACGAAGGCGTTGGAAGGATTTGAAGTGACCGAGTTTCCGGGAATCGAAGCAAATCCGCATTACGAAACCTGCATGAAGGCCGTGGAGGTCGTCAAAGAGAAGAAGATCGATTTTTTGTTGGCTGTAGGCGGAGGTTCGGTGATCGACGCTACGAAGTTCATCGCGGTGTCTGTCGGTTTCGAAGGCGATCCGTGGGATATTCTTTCGAAAGGTGGCGAGATAAAGAATGCCCTGCCTTTGGGTACGGTACTTACATTGGCCGCGACCGGTTCGGAGATGAACGAACGTTCGGTCATCTCCCGTGTATCGACTTGTGAGAAACTGAATTTCGCCAGTCCGCTGGTATTCCCGAAATTCTCTGTACTGGACCCGGAAGTGACCTATTCGCTCCCTGCGCGTCAGGTGGCAAACGGGGTGGTCGACTCTTTTATTCATGTAGTGGAGCAGTATTTGACTTATCCGGTCAATGCAAAAGTGCAGGATGCCTTCTCGGAAGGACTGATGCGTGTCATTCATGAAGAGGGGGTGAAGGTCTTGGACAATCCGAACGATTATGATATCCGTGCCAACTTGATGTGGGCGGCAACCAATGCGTTGAATGTCTGGATCGGGCAGGGGGTTCCGCAGGACTGGTCTTCCCACCGCATGGGGTATGCGCTAACGGCGCAGTTCGGCCTGGATCATGCACAAACATTGGCGATTCTCTTGCCGGGTGTCATGACTTATATGTTTAAGGAGAAGCAGGTCAAACTGGCTCGTATGGGGGAAGTAGTTTTTGGTATTACGGATGGAACGGAAGAGGAAAGGGCGCGTAAGGCAATCGTCGCCTGCGAGGATTTCTTCCGCCGGATGGGACTGAAAACGCGCCTCGGTGAATGTGGCATTGCAGAAAAGGATTTGGATGCCCTTGCCGCTCCTGTGGACAAACAGGGGTGGAAATTGGGTGAACATCACAATATAGATAGCCGTGTAGCGCGTGAGATAATGGCGTTACGTTTGTAATAAAACATGGAACAAGGAACTTCTCTTTCAAAACATATATGTTTCGTTTTCAAAACACCTATGTTTTAAAATCAAAACACCTATGTTTTAAAAGAGGGGTACTACATATCGAATAAAATGCTGAAAGGTAAACATATCATATTGGGGATAACAGGGAGCATCGCTGCCTATAAAGCTGCCTATATTATCCGTGCCCTCGTGAAGAAAGGGGCGGAGGTGCAAGTTGTCATTACCCCTGCGGGAAAGGAATTCATTACGCCGCTTACATTATCCACGTTGAGCAGCCATCCGGTGATCAGCGAGTTTTTCTCGAATCGCGACGGCACGTGGAACAGCCATGTCGATCTTGGTCTCTGGGCTGATGCCATGCTGGTAGCACCGGCTACTGCTTCGACGATCGGAAAGATGGCGAATGGCATTGCTGACAATATGCTGGTCACGACATACTTGTCATGCAAGGCTCCGGTTTTTGTCGCTCCGGCGATGGATTTGGATATGTTCGCACATCCTTCCACAAGGCAGAACTTAGACCGGCTCCGTTTGTTCGGCAACCGTATTATCGAACCTGCCGAAGGGGAACTTGCCAGTCATCTGGTGGGTAAGGGGCGTATGGAAGAACCTGATAAGATCGTGGCGGTCCTGGAAAATTTCTTCGCTTCCCAAACCCGACTTGAAAAAAAAAAGATTGTAATAACAGCCGGTCCGACATATGAAAAGATAGATCCTGTGCGTTTTATAGGTAACTATTCTTCTGGAAAGATGGGGTTTGCATTGGCGGAAGCGTGTGCGGAGCAGGGAGCGGAAGTGACATTGATCGCAGGACCGGTGTCTTTGACGGTAGTTCATCCGAATATCAAACGGATCGATGTCGAGTCGGCCGAAGAGATGTATCAGGCGGCCATAACTGCTTTTCCGGAGGCGGATGCCGGTATCCTTTGTGCCGCTGTGGCGGATTATCGCCCGGATGAGCAGGCAAGCGAAAAGATCAAGAGGGAAACGAAAGGAGAAATGTCGCTCCGTCTGGTTCCGAATAAGGACATCGCAGCTTCGTTAGGGGCGATCAAGCGTGAAAACCAGATCTTGGTAGGTTTCGCATTGGAAACAAATAATGAAATGGCCCATGCGGAAGGAAAGATGAAGCGGAAAAACCTCGATTTTATCGTGTTGAATTCTTTAAAGGATGCAGGTGCCGGTTTCCGTTGCGACACGAATAAGATCACGATCATCGACAAGGAAGGCGAGACGATTGCTTATCCGTTGAAGAGCAAACAGGAGGTGGCCGTTGATATTGTAAATAAATTGGCAACATTATTAAAATGAGAATGATTAAGAAATTGTTATGCATATGCTTGTTGGGAGCTGCTCCCTTTATAGGTAAGGCGCAGGAGCTGAATGCCCGCATCACTATAAACAGTGATAAGGTACAGAGTACGAATAAACAGGTATTCAAAACCTTGCAGGATGCATTGAATGATTTCGTCAATAACAAAAAGTGGACGGATGCTACTTTTGCCATGAACGAACGTATCGACTGTTCCATGACTCTCATCATCAACGAAATGGTATCGGACAATAGTTTTAAAGGCGAGATACAAGTGCAGGCCCGCCGTCCGGTATATAATTCCAGCTATACGACTACGTTGCTGAATTATCGTGATACGGAACTCTCTTTCGACTATACCGAATTCGAACCGTTGGAATATACGGAAAATACATTGAACAGCAATCTGATTGCAACGGTTGTTTTTTATATCTATACGATCCTCGGACTGGATTTCGACAGTTTTTCTCCTAAAGGTGGCACTGCTTTCCTCGAACAGGCCATGCAGATTGTGAGCCTGGCACAGGCGCAACCTACATGGACAGGATGGTAAGCTTTTGAAAACGACCGTAACCGCCATGCTTTGGCAACGGCTCTGACGGACAATACTTCGGAACTGTTCCGGGACATGTGGTATAATTATCATCGTAAGGGGCTCGATGAAATGGCTGCAAATCCGGATCGTGGACGTACGACTATAATCGGTCTGCTCCCGGTTCTGGAACAGGTGAAAAGTGCCCGGCCGACATCTCCGTTGCTTCAGATGTTCGCTGATTCCAAACTGGATGAAGTCGTTTTGATCTATTCGAAAGCAACTACGCAGGAAAAGCAGGAAGGTTATAAAATGTTGTCCAATCTGTATCCTGCTCTCACGACGCGTATGGAATCGCTTAAAAAGTAATCTGGAATAGCTATGCTGAAGTCTTTATTTATACGTAACTTTGTTCTGATAGACAGCTTGGACATTAAGTTTGATAAAGGTTTTTCTGTGATAACCGGCGAGACGGGTGCAGGAAAGTCTATTATATTGGGGGCCCTATCCCTGGTCTTGGGACAGCGTGCGGATGGAAAGAGCATTAAGAACGGTTCTGAAAAGTGTGTGATAGAAGCAGTCTTTGATGTCTCCCGATATAAATTGGAAGAATTTTTTCTTACGAATGACTTGGAGTATGATGCGGAGATTTGCATTCTTCGCCGGGAATTGTTTGCATCAGGTAAATCCCGTGCTTTCGTAAACGATTCGCCTGTCCCGCTTTCTGTAGTGAAGGAATTGGGAAGCCGGCTGATCGATATCCATTCGCAGCACCAGAATCTTTTGTTGGGAGATAACCGGTTTCAGCTGAAAGTAATCGATGTAATGGCCGAAAACGATATTCTGCTGATTCTTTACCGAAAGGAATACAGCCGATACCTGTCTCTGAAAAAGGAACTGAAAGAGTTGACCGAAAAGGCTCTCCAGACCAAGCAGGAGGAAGACTATGTACGTTTTCAGTTGGAGCAGTTGGCCGATGCCGGTTTGGTTGCCGGTGAACAGGAAGAACTGGAACAGGAACTGGAAACCCTTTCTCATGCCGAAGAGATAAAAGGTTCTCTTTATAAGATAACCCGATTGCTGGACGGGGAGGAACAAGGAGCTGTCCAACTGATAAAAGAGGCCCTTTCCACTGCAGACAGTCTGGAACGTTATTATCCGAAAGCGAAAGAAATAGCCGAGCGTCTGCGTTCTGCCTATATCGATATGAACGACCTGGCTTCCGAAACAGAAGTCCTGAAGGAGGACATAGAATTTAATCCTGAGCGCTTGGATTGGGTGAACGAACGTCTTAATACGTTATACACCTTGGAACAGAAACACCGGGTTTCCAAAGTCGAAGAGCTGATGGAGTTGCTGGATAAATATAATAAGCAGCTGAAAGAGATCGATTCTTTTGATGAACAGATCGAATCGTTGAAAAAGCAGTTGGAAGTCTCTCACCAGGAACTGCTTCAACAGGCAGCCGTATTGAGCGAGCAGCGTAAGATCGCCTCGAAAGCCATCGCTTCCCAATTGGTAGAAATGGTTGTCCCGTTAGGCATGCCGAATACGCGATTTGCGATCGATTTCGTACCTAAACAGGAACCGGAAAGCGATGGAATGGATGAAATCCGGTTTATGTTTTCCGCCAATAAGAGTGCGGAACTGCAACCGGTGGCCCAGACGGCATCCGGAGGCGAAATCTCCCGCCTGATGTTATGTATCAAGGCGATGATTGCCGGATTTACGGCGTTGCCTGCCATTATCTTTGATGAAGTGGATACGGGGGTTTCCGGGGATATAGCCGATAAAATGGGGGATATCATGCAGGAACTAGGTACGAAGATGCAGGTTTTTGCCATTACCCATCTCCCCCAGATCGCAGCAAAAGGGAAAGACCATTATTTTGTTTATAAGGAGGATACGGATGAAAGGACCGTAACCCGTATCAGGAAAATGAATAAAGAAGAGCGTGTAAAAGAGATTGCGCGTATGCTGAGCGGTGCTTCGTTGACCAGTGCTTCTATTGCAAATGCGAAAGAGCTGTTGAAATCAAAGATTTAAACCTTTTCATCGCGATCCGGTCATAATAGCAACAGAGTGTAAGTGCTAATTTAAAATTGAGAGACATGAAGAAATTGAGTATTCTATTAATAGCGATCCTTTTTTGCAGCTTGCAGGGACATGCACAATTTTGGATCAGTTTCGGATGGAATGAACCCCATTGCCAGAACTGCCTCTGGATGGAACAGGCAATCCGCATGACGAACCGTCAAGCTGCCGAGTATCATAAGATCATTCATCGGTACGGAGAGAAGATCGAGCGTGAAGCACGCAAGCATTATCGCTATTGGGATCAGTCTGCCCGGAAGATATATAAGTTGCGTATGGAACGGGACCGGAAATTACAGCGTATCCTTTCGCCTTCGCAGTTTCGTTTGTATGTGCGTTTCGTCCGTGAGGCACCGACACGCATTCATGACTGGAGAGGTTGGTACAATAATCCGCATTATCCGCACTACCGTCCGTCCAATGCGTGCCATCGTTATGAAGATCATTATTGGCATTGCCAATGGGAATATACGAACAATAGATGGTTTGACCGTTTCGATGACGGCAAATGGTATCCCGGTAAATATGATCGTCCTCAACCACATCATAACAATGGCCGTCCACATCATGACAATGGGCAGTGGAAGCCCGGCAAATACGATCGTCCGAGCCATCAGGGAGGCCGTCCCGGTTCCGATCATCACAAGAATAAGCACGATAAGGACAAATTTGACAAGAAACGTCCGGATCGGGATAAAGACAGGCATTACGATAGGGACAAACGGTCTGACAAGGATCGCACGAATAGCCGCCAACGTACGAGTGACAGGCGGAGCATAGAGAAAAGTATCTGATAATGGAATTTAGAGTAAACCGGCGCACCCTGCTTTTAATAGCCGGATGCGTTTGGATCATAGCTGGCATCAATATCTTAAGGATCGGCATCATCACGTGGTTGAACGATGCCCATTACTGGCTGTTTAAAGTTGGAGAGGCAATTGTTGTTTTCCTGCTTTTCTTCCAGTTTGTCTTTCGCCGTTTGTTTGTTAAACATTCCGAGCGGATTTCCCAGAAAGGGGAAAAGAACTGTCCTTTTTCATTTTTTGATGTGAAAGGCTGGACCGTGATGATCTTTATGATTACTTTCGGTGTTACGATCCGTCATTTCCAATTGCTTCCCAACTCCTTTATTTCGGTATTTTATACCGGACTTTCATCTGCTTTGATTATTACCGGTATTTTATTCTTGATCCGGGCTTATTCATCGTCACGGCATAAGCTGAAAAGCAATAGCTAATATATACGAGAGTATATAATAAAAGCGTAAATCTTTTGTATCTTTGTCCGCATAAAGCCGGGAAAAATCGAAATAGTCCGGTGATGAAAACGGAAAAGATATAGAATAATGAAAGAAAACGAAATGGTGTTCGGCATCCGTGCCGTGATCGAGGCAATCCAGGCCGATAAGGAGATTGATAAAATATTGGTGAAACGTGAACTGCAGGGAGACTTGTCTCGTGAATTGTTTGAAGTTCTGAAAGGACGTGATATACCTGTACAGCGTGTGCCTGCCGAACGTCTCGACCGTTTGACACGTAAGAATCATCAGGGAGTAATAGCTTTTATCCCGGCTATCACATACGAACGGCTGGAAAATATTATTCCGTTTGTATATGAGCAGGGAAAGAATCCGTTTATCGTGTTGTTGGATGGGGTTACGGATGTCCGTAACTTCGGTGCGATTGCCCGTACCTGCGAATGTGCGGGTGTGGATGCGATCGTGATTCCTTCAAGGGGAAGCGTAACGGTGAATGCCGATGCGATTAAGACCTCGGCCGGTGCGCTCCATGTATTGCCTGTCTGCAAGGAAAAAAGCATTACGGAGGCCATCCGTTTCTTACAGGCGTCCGGAGTAAAAGTCTATGCAGCCAGTGAAAAAGCTTTTGAGAATTATACGGCTATTAAATATGACGGACCTGTGGCGATCGTGATGGGAGCCGAAGATACGGGAGTTTCGATGGATAATCTTCGTATCTGCGACAGCATGGTGAAGATTCCGCAGTTCGGTACGATCGGTTCGCTGAACGTATCGGTCGCCTCTTCCATCCTGATCTATGAAGTGGTTCGCCAGCGGATGAATGAACAAGCACAATAACGTTATTAAAATAAAGAAACAATGAAGAAAGTTATCGCAACAAAAAACGCACCTGCCGCTATCGGTCCGTACAGTCAGGCTGTGCAAGTAGGAAATATGCTGTTTGCTTCCGGCCAGTTGGGGCTTGACCCCGCAACAGGCAATTTCGCAGAAGGAGGAGTGAAAGAACAGACCGTACAGGCATTCAAGAATGTACATGCAATTCTGGAAGAAGCCGGCCTTAGCATCAACGATGTCGTAAAGACAACCGTATTCCTGGCCGATATGAGTGATTTCGCTGCTATGAACGAAGTATATGCTTCTCAGTTCGAAGGGACTTTCCCGGCCCGTTCTGCCGTTGCAGTCAAGACTTTGCCGAAGAATGGCCTGGTGGAAATCGAAGTGATTGCCGTAAAGGAATAAAACAATTGTCTTTGATTACGAATATAACTGCTTTTGATTTCAAAGACAGTTATATTCGTAATCAAAGACAACTTTTGTTAAATGTATTTCGTGAACTTGTATCGGTCACGCAATTTTTTTGTTCCTCTTCGCTCAAAGAAGTGAAATTACTTTCCGAATAGCTTTCCGATCAAGTCTTTCTTTCCTATCTTCTGCAATGCTTGTGTGATTTGGCGGCGGAACTCCGGTTTATACCAGAAAAAGAACTGACGTTGTGCCAGTTTTTGTTCTTTCGTATGAGCCGTATATACCTTTTCCAATGTATAGGGATGATACCCTGTGTAGTACATCTCCGTTGCCAGTGTCATGGGGGTAGGTGTAAAATCCTGTACCTGTTCGAGTTGGAAATGCAGCTTCTTGGTCTGGATAGCCAAGTTTGCCATATCCGCCTCGGTACAACCGGGGTGGCTGGATATGAAATAAGGGATTAATTGCTGGTTCAATCCGTGTTGTTTGTTTACACGGTCGAATATCTTTTTGAATTGCCCGAAAAGCTCGAATGAAGGTTTGCGCATCATCTTCAGGACATTGTCTTCCGTATGTTCGGGTGCGACTTTGAGACGGCCGGAGACATGGCGAGCTATCAGTTCCTCCATATAGGTATGGGCTGCCTTGTTCAGATTGTCATCCGCATACCGGTGCAAGAGCAGGTCATAGCGAATGCCGCTACCGATAAACGAACGTTTGATTTCCGGCATGCTGTCCACTTCTTTGTATATATCTAACAACGGCGTATGATCTGCATTCAGGTTTTTGCAGATGACAGGGGAGATGCAAGAAGGTTTCTTGCACTGGGCGCAGATATCCGGATTCTTCCCTTTCATCCGGTACATATTGGCCGAAGGGCCGCCCAGGTCACTCAGATATCCTTTGAAGTCCGGCATTTGGGTGATCTCCTTAACTTCTTTCAATATGGACTCTTTACTTCGTGAGGCGATAAACTTTCCCTGATGCGCCGAGATCGTACAGAAAGCACAGCCCCCAAAACATCCCCGGTGGATGTTTACCGAGAACTTGATCATCTCGAAAGCCGGTATCGTCTTCCCTTTGTATTTAGGATGGGGCAGGCGGGTGTAGGGCAGGTCGAACGACGCATCTATCTCTTCTTCCGTCATAGGCGGGAAAGGAGGATTGACGACTATCGTCTGTTTGCCTACCTTTTGCAGGATGCGGGAAGCCTGCTGCTTGTTGGATTCTTCCTCTATATGTTTGAAGTTCTTGGCCTGTTTCAGCTTGTCGCGCAGACATTCTTCATGGGAAAAGAGATTGATATCGTCAGGTAGCGGCTCTACCGTATCAGTTAAATAGGCCGTATATCTTTGTTCTCATGGAAGGGAGTTCCGGCTTGTAACCGACTGACCAGTTCTTTCAGGGGAAGTTCTCCCATGCCGTATATCAGTAAATCCGCCGGGCTGTCTTTCAGGATTCCGGGGAGCAGCTTGTCCTGCCAGTAATCGTAATGCGTGACTCGGCGCAGGGAAGCCTCTATACCTCCTAATACGACGGGAACATCCGGGTAGATTTCTTTCAGTATCTTCGTGTAAACGATGCTGGGATAATCCGGGCGCATGCCGGCACGACGGTCCGGAGTATAAGCGTCGTCACTGCGTAGGCGTTTGTTGGCCGTATAGTGATTGATCATCGAATCCATCGCTCCGGCAGAAACTCCGAAGAACAGGCGAGGGGCTCCTAACTTCTTGAAATCCCGGTAGTCTCCACGCCAGTCCGGTTGCGGAACGATTGCTACACGCAGTCCCATCGCTTCGAGTGTCCGCCCGATGACGGCGGCTCCGAATGAAGGATGGTCCACATATGCGTCACCGCTGAAAAGTATCACATCTATATAGTCCCATTCGCGGGCTTCAACTTCTTTCTTTGTTGTAGGCAGCCATGCCTCCGGTCTGAATGTTCTCATGACTGCAAAGATACAAATTATATTCTGTCTGTCATGACAGGCTCAAGTTATAACTTTTGCTTATGGGTGATAGGAATTAATGATGTACAAGGGGTATGGAAATCTTTTACCTTTGCAAATAAAAGAAAAAATAAAGTTTGCAAGCGAACTTTATAGTAGCCGGAAATGTTTTAATAGAAAACATATCATTAAAAAACAATACAATATGAAAACATTGACAGACGAAAAGCTCACGATCGTAGGGGCAGCAGGTATGATTGGTTCGAATATGGCTCAGACAGCCATCATGATGGGACTTACTTCTAATATTTGTTTGTATGACCCGTACGCTCCTGGTTTGGAAGGGGTGGCTGAAGAGTTGTTCCATTGCGGTTTCGAAGGTGTTAATATCACTTTTACTTCCGATATCAAAGAAGCGTTGACTGGTGCTAAATATATCGTAAACTCCGGTGGGGCTGCCCGTAAGGCAGGAATGACCCGTGAAGACTTGCTGAAAGGAAATGCCGCTATCGCCGAAGAATTCGGTAAGAACGTAAAGGCTTATTGTCCGGATGTCAAGCATATCGTAGTTATTTTCAATCCGGCCGATATCACCGGTTTGATCACACTGTTGTATTCAGGTTTGAAACCTTCGCAGGTGACGACTTTGGCTGCTTTGGACTCTACCCGCCTGCGTAGCGAACTGGCTAAACATTTCGGCGTATCTATGGATGTTGTAGTACATACGGCGGCCATGGCGAACAAATGGCTGTTTACGCTTCTACTGCGAAAGTGGAAGGCAAACCGTTGGCTGGCATGATCGGCACGGATGCCTTGACTAAAGACCGGTGGGCTGAAATCCAGACGAAGGTGACGAAAGGTGGCGCCAATATTATTGCTTTGCGCGGCCGTTCTTCTTTCCAAAGCCCGTCTTATGTTTCCATCGAGATGATTGCTGCCGCTATGGCAAACCGTTCCGCTGGCCTGCCGGCGCTTATGTCTCCAATGGCAAGTTCGACCATATCATGATGGCGTGGGAAACTTCCATTACAAAAGACGGCGTAGCATTGAAAGAAGTAAAAGGAACTCCGGAAGAAGAAGCTGCTTTGGAAAAGAGCTACGAACATCTTTGCGCATTGCGCGACGAAGTGATCGCAATGGGTGTTTTGCCTCCGATCTCCGAGTGGCACGCATTGAATCCGAATATTAAATGAAGGGATAGGTAAAAAGATTTAGGTTATCAGGTTATAGATATTTATTAAAAGAGTATGCCGAAAGGATTTTCCATTCCTCCTTTGGCATACTCTTTTTTATTGATTACAGTGCAGTTTGATTATCCGATAATTTCCGGATAAGTTCAGCAACGTTTCGTCCGTCCATAAGTCCATGATGTGCACAGACCGAAATGGGCAACAAGTATTTGCTATTCTCCTGCATCAATTTCCCTGTAGAAATACGCGGAACGGAATCTCCGTTCTTAAAAGATGTGGCATGCTTCATTTCGGAAAAAGCGAACCAAGGTAATGCCGAATAGCGGATAACATCTTGTCTACTTGTGTTTTTGGAAAAAGACAATCCTGTTCCGTTCTTAACCCTTTCTATTTCCTGTGTTGCTTTTTGGATAAACAGATCGATATCCGGATCGTATTCAAAAAAGCCGAAACCGAAAGTCCCGTCTTCACGCCCAATAGTCGGAGAGATATGGATCGTATCATAACGGACTACCGAGTCTTTTTCTATTCGTAATTTGAATGCATCGGTTTCGTTTACACACTTCAGTAAGAAATGAAGGGAATAAAGGAAAAAAGAAACATTCTGTTCTTTACTTTGTCTGTAGACATCAGTAAAATTCACAAGAGTTGTAACCCCGAAAAAAGGGTCGTCGAATGCAGAAAAGAAAGCGAAATGCTCTTTTCTGTTCCAATTGTCTAAATCGATAACTTGCTTCATCTCATTCTGTTTTATAAATGCCTTTCCGGATAAAGCGCATCCCACCATTGCGGTTCGTCTTTCAGGTATTTGGCGAACCAGGCAAAGATGGTGTTCTGCCATTCGAGACGTTTCTTATAATCCGCAACACCGTGATCCTCTCCGTCTACCTGTACGAACTCGACTGTTTTTCCAAGTAGTTTCAGAGCCAGGAACATCTGGATGCTTTCCCCGACGGGCACGTTCGTGTCTGCATTTCCGTGAAGCAAGAGGAGAGGTGTTTTTATCTTGTCGGCATTGAATAACGGACTATGTTTGGTATAGAACTCCGGATTATTCCACGGATAAGTGCCTGTATTGGCAACCGAGCAATATCCATATCCCCAGTAACCTTCACCCCAATAGCTACTCAAGGCACTGATGCCCGCATGACTGACAGCGGCTGCAAACAGGTCGGTCTTTGTTTGCAGGTATTGTGTCATGAAACCGCCATAGCTGGCACCGGCGCAACCGATTTTCTTAGGGTTGACGAACGAATGTTCTTTGCAGAACTGTTCTGTTCCCTGGATGATTTCATCGGCGGTCTTGTCTCCCCAGGCGTTTACGTGACGGGCGGCGAACTCTTGTCCGAAGCCGGTCGTGCCGCTTGGTTTCAGTGTGTAGACCACATAGCCGAGGGCTGCATACATGTGCATGGAGTAGCTGAATTCCAACGCACGGTTAGTGGGAGAGGTTCCGCCATAATAATAGACGATCATCGGATATTTCCGGGATGCGTCGAAGTTGGGCGGGAGATAATAGCGCCCTTGAATGATGGTCCCGTCGGTAGAGGTGAAATTCCAGTCGTGCACTTCTCCGAATTGGATGTCTTTCAGTTTGTCAGCCGACAAGTCGTAGATCAGTTGTGTCTTCTTACTCTTGGTGTTGTAGCTGTACAGGCGGTTGGCGTTGGATACGCTCTGTCCGTAGTAATACATGACCGGAGCGGCTTCGGCTAGCGAGTAATTGTAAATGACGTCTTCCGGCAGGTCGAGGCGGCGGATTTTCCCGTTGGCCGGATTGCAGGTATAGACACGCTGGTAATCCTGGTCTTCCGTCAACATATAGATCTGTCCGTCGAATTTGTTCCATTGTGCACTTGTGACGTTCGGATTGAAGTCTTTGGTAAGCGCTTTCGCTTTCCGCGTTGCCGGATCGTACAGGAAAAGCTGTCCGTCGTAGGTGTTGGATATCTGCCCCTCTTTGATGTTCAGGCCGATATTGTCGAAGGCATTGCCGGAACCGAATACCATCAACCGCTTGCCGTCCGGTGAGAAGGTCGCCCCATTGATGTATTTGGCCCTTTCCCATAAGGTGTCGACCGCCATGCTCTGCAAATCCAACTTATACATGGAATTGCTGGAGTGGGGCAGTGAAGTGTAATCCTGCTCATTGGTACTGAACAGCAGGTAACGGCTGTCGGCACTGACATCATTGATAAAGGTATTGTTATGCCCGTATGTCAACTGCTCGTATAAACCGGTTTGAAGATCGTAGCGCCAGATCAAGTAACGGTTGCGGAACCCCGGCAGACGATCGTTCGGTTCCAGAATACGGAGCATATCCGGTCCGTCTTTAGGTCCCTCTTCCTGGATGGTATAGAGCAATGTCTTTTCATCCGGAGTAAAGCTGAAGCTGCCTTCCGGCAGATTTTCCGCCAAGATTTCCTCCTGCATGGTAGCCGGGTCAACGGTTACCAACTCTTTCCCGTTCATTCCGGTACGGGTGAAATACATCTTGCTGCTCGTCGGCATCCAGTCGGCAGTTAAGATAAACCCTTTGTCCTGCAATAAAATCCGTCCGGTCGCAGCATCCCGCAATTGGGCGTATTGTTCGCTTTTCCCACCTTCCATACGGGTGTAATATTTTACCAATACATATTTTCCATCAGGTGAAACGCTCGTTCCCCGGAATTGCGTTCCTTCCAGGATATCGCGTGGCGTGTACCGCTTTTCAGGATCGAGGGAGGCTATGACCTTTGCTTCCTCTTCGCTCTTAAATTTGGCTGTCAGCGTGGACGGACAGGTATCGGTGTCGGCTGTCAGATATTTGATTACCACTTCATAACGGTGCGGTTCCAAAGCCAACTCGGAAGTGGCGCCGACCGGTTTATTGTTGACGAACACTTCGAATGTACCCGCCCCGGAAACCTCCAGCGAACCTTTCGTGTAACGGTCGCTGTTTAGGTAGAACGAATAGAGATGCAAGGCATATCCTTTTTCGGGCGTCGGGACGGTAATCAGTCCGGCGGTATCCGCGTCGATAACGGCTGCATTGCCGAGGGCACGGCCGAACGGGATAGTCGACTTGACCAGGTTTTTCGCTTCGAAAGGTTTGCCATCGACGTTCAAGCTGTCTGTCAGGATCGGTTTGTTGACCGTAATCGGCCCGGCATGGAGGTACTGCATCACTTTAACGTCTTTTGCCGCTTGTGTGGCGAAAGCCGAAAAGAGGAGTAACGGGATAAGTTTAATCTTCTGATTCATGTATCATGTATATTTAGAATGTCTGTTTGCGGGTGGCGCTAATCATATAGAGTCGGTCACTGTCTTCCATCGTGTTGACAGTGAAGAAAGGGGATAACATGCGTGCCAATTCTTCCACGGGAGGCAATCCTTCCGAGAGTTTTCCGGCATGCTTGTCATGGTGTCCGTTGATCCTGTCGCGGCTTTCGCTGTGGCAGACCACCAGTTTGCCGCCAAACAGCAGTAGTCCGGCTAAATGGGAGATCAGTTTCTCTGGTTCCTGGAAATGGGGGAAAACACTGTAGGCGATGATATAGTCGAAAGATTCTCCCCGTATGTCCCGTACGTCCTGGCAACGGAAGTCGACGATAGGTGTCGCGTATTTGCTTCGTGCCTTTTCGATCATCCCCGGAGAGATATCCACTCCCACGATTTGTAAGGGGGAATAGGGCAGGAGATAACTTTCCAATACGCCTGTCCCGCATCCTATGTCCAATATACGGAGTCCTTTCCGCAGGCCGGTCCGTTGCAGGATGTCGTTCAGCTTTTCCGGATCATGGTAGCAAAGCTCGTCCCACCGGTCGGCAAGGGTGTCGGAGAAATCCGCTACCTTGTTCATGGCAGTTGTCCCTCCCAGACAAAACAATCGGCAAACAAGCCTTTGAGGTCTGTCGCCTCTTTGAACAGTCCGAACACGGAAGAGCCGGAGCCGGACATAGATGCATAGACGGCTCCCATTTCATATAGCGTTTCTTTAATCCCTGCAATGACTGGATGTTTCGGGAATACGCTTTTTTCAAAATCGTTTACCATCAATTCTTTCCATTCTCCGACAGGTCTCCGGATGATTTCTTTCAAAGAGATAGCCGGAGCTGCGGGCGTCACCATCGAATAGGCTTCCGGTGTCGAGACGGCGACATCCGGCTTGACTAGACAGAGATGGTAGTCTGCCAGCGACAATTCCACCGTTTCGAAGATATTTCCCGTGCCGGATGCGAATACCGGCGTATTGCGGATAAAGAACGGACAATCCGCTCCGATGGAGGAGGCAAGTTCTTCCAAGCTGTCTTCCAGGATATGAAGTCCGCAATAGTCGTTCAGCAACTTCAGCATAAAGGCAGCATCGGCCGAGCCTCCGCCAAGTCCGGCTCCGAAGGGAATAGCTTTCAGCAGATGGACTTCCAGTTCCGGGATTTCGTACTGTGACTTCAGCAGATTCAGTGCTTTGACAACCAAGTTTTTTTCTATTGGAGCATCTACCGGTATTCCCGTTTGTGTGAAAGAGAATGTATCGGCTCTGACTATTTCCAGCGCATCTTTCACCGGGATCGGATAGAAGATAGTTTCGATATTATGGTAGCCATCGGGACGTTTGCTAACAACATTCAGCCCCAGATTTATTTTGGCATTAGGAAAACTGATCATACGTTTCTTTTTTAATGATTGGCAAATGTAAGTATTAATACAAACTTTTCCATACAAATCAAGTGGTAACTGTGGCAAATTATGGTTGATAGAATGTGAATCTGACAAGTTTGCAGAAGAGAGGAATACTGACTTAGTTCGTTATGAACTACGGTCATACTGTTGGCAAAGATAGTAAATATCCTGTAATAGCTTATATATAGTTGTTATTTATCAGGGATTTTCTGTGTTTATTTTGCCTGTGGACGGATTAAATTATACTTAGAATCTCCGGTTTGGGTATAAACAAGGGTGACTAACCGCTGGTATTTTATCGTCTTTCCCTTTATTGTAGCCGATTTCAAGAGACATATCAGGCCTTGATTTTTAGTAATCGACTTAGTTCATAACGAACTAATTAAATTAAAATATCATGGTAAACGAACCTAAAAAGCGCAGTATCACAAGCAAATTGGTAGCTAACGTACTGACCGAACGTGAGGATGACTTCACATGCAATGTAACCTATGTCGCAAACCGCTCTATCAAAGACCTTTGCCGGATAAGGGCAGCCAAAGGGAGCAAATACACTGCTGCCGAGTATGAGAGCATGTGCAACGATCTAGAAGAGACGGCGAAAGAAGAGATGTACTCTGGTTCTACCGTGGAATTAGGCTTTATGAACAACTCCCTCGGAGTCGACGGGCCGTTTATCGGGCCGGGAGCCACTTTTGATCCTGCAAAGGAGGAAAATCTACCCACAATCACTGCCGTTACAGATGTCGTGACCGCAAAGGTCAACTCGCAACTCACCCCGTTAGTAAAACCGTCCTTAAAGAGGTACGCCGTAATCGCTTCCCTTATAAACTGAGGGTAGGTGAGGATGAAGAAAGGCCGGGCGAACTCTGATGTTCCCCTTTTTATACGATGGCCGTAATAAAACAAGTATAAACTACATAATAATTATAGCATATGAAAAATAGGTACTTAAAGAGTTTGACAGCGCGTGTGACGATATTGATGCTGTCTTTTTTATGTCTGGCAGGAAGCCAGGGAGCTGGGGCACAAATCCCGATGGAGAGAAGGAACAGCTCTTCAACCAGTGTTGTGTCGTCACAAAAGCCGGTAATGCCCCGTATGACTAAAAGCGGAGGTAATGCTGTTTCGGTAAATGGTACGGAATACGATACTTGGGCTAATGCTGTTGCGGCGATCAATTCAAATGCGACAGAGACTTCGTTCGATATCGTATTGTTGAATCATGTAATGGATGCAAAGATAATGCCATCTAAAGCGTGTACGATTAGTGGGAGTACGTCTTTGATCAATTTCGCCTACATTAATGAAGATAGCTATCTTACGAGATTGCAAATGTTGGCTCCATTGACGTTTAAGAACATTACGCTTCAGGTATGGCAGATAGCTGCGAACGGGCATGTGTTAACGTTTGACGAAGGAGTTACTGTTGTGAGTAAATATACTTCTGGAGGAAATGATATTGCCGGTATTCGGAATATCTGGGGAGGAACAGATTCATCGAGTGATGTGGCAAGTTCCGACATTACGATCAAAAGTGGCCAGTTCGGCTGGATATGTGGCGGTAGCGGTTCTACCGGAGCAGTCATTGGAACTGCTAAAATAACAATGAGTGGCGGAACGGTTAACGGATCTATTTTCGGAGGGGGGTATGAAGGTGCATGTGGCAATACGGAAGTCGTTATGTCGGGAGGTACTACCTGCTGGATTTATGGAGGGGGTGAAAAAGGGAATGTGACCGGCACTTCCAAACTGACTATTTCCAACACGGCTGCCATTACTGAAAATATATTTGGAGGTAGTGATTCCGGTACTTGTGGAAATACGGAAGTAAATGTTTCCGGTGGAACTTTTGCGTATGGCATATATGGAGGTTGTTTTACTGGGCAGGTAACAGGACTTTCTAAAGTGATCGTGACTGGAGGCAATTTTTCCGGTACGATTTACGGAGGGGGATTTGGAAAAAAATGTGGGCAAGGCGATAGCAGGGATGCGAATCTCGGCAAAGTCGGAAAAACGGAAGTACATGTGTCTGGGTTGACGAATGGAGAAGTTTCGGTTTTTGGAGGAGGTTTGTATGCGGATGTGACAGGGAATACCCAAGTTACGATAAATACAGGAAAATACAATCATATATATGGTAGCGGGTATGTGGAAAGCCCTTATAATCCAGCCCATATCGGAGGTGATGTGACTGTCACGTTCAATGATGGAGAAACACAGATCTTAGGAGCGATAAATGATCAAATTGCAGGTGCTTTGGATGGCGTTGTTGCAGGAAGTATGAATATCGTCATAAAAGGAGGTACGGTCACGGCTGGCCTTCAGTCTGGGAACAGAGCTTCTGTTTCAGAGAATGTCTACGAAAGCTGTACGTTGACGTTTGATGGAGTAGGGAATGAAAGCACTCCATATGTAACTCCTATGATTGAGGGTTTTACAGATATCGTCCTCAATAATTCGGTTGTCAACTTTAAAGAACCTCAGGCCATAGAGAACGGAATGTTTCTTTTGCATGGTTTTAGTCTTGATCCCGCACATCCGGTAAACATAAGCGGGAATGGCAAATTGCTCGGGACCGGAATCCTGCTTCACAAAATCAGGGAGGATTTCTCGGTTAACACACCGTTGGTAATTGCAAGCAATCTTCCCAAAACCACTACATTCGCCAAATATGTAAAGATGGAAGCTGGCAGTGTCATTACTGCCCCTGTCTACAAAGCCGGAAAAACCTATCGTCTGAAAAAGGATGGCGAAACCCTTTATACGGTAAACATCACGGAACCGGACCGGAAACTCGGAACTTTGTCTGTCGTATGGGATAAGTTTAAAGAGCAAGATGTCAGGCTGGAAGATGGCGACCTGGCTCCGGAGAATACCCAGTTGACCGTTACTGTCGCTCCCGCAGATGCGGGTATGACTGCCATTCTCAAAAATAACGGTCAAACGATAACGAGCGGTGAAAAACTGACCTTGTCCGCTGATGCTGATATAACGGTGGAAACGGAAGTCCAACCGTTGGATTTGTCCCAGCGGAGCAATGATGTCACGATCTCGAAGGATGGTGATGATTGGAAATATACGGAAGCCGCCATTACAAAAACCGCTACGGCAGCAACCTCTTTCAACGGTACAATCAAGAACACCCTTGCCGATGGTAAACGCATGTTGATCGATAACACCGCACAGGGTGTTTTGATCTTCGAGAGCGCAAAGATCAACTCGACATCGACCGCAGCTCCGGCTCTGACAATCGAGAACGGAGCGAACGTCTCTTTTAGCGGCAACTTGGAAGTAAAGACAGGAAATGCCGACCAATACGCTATCCGGAACGACGGAATCCTGACCATTACAGGTGCATCGACAACGATCACATCGACCAATACGAATGGAAGTAGCGATAAAGGGATTCAAGTCGGCAATGGTGCGGTCATTGTGTCCGAGATAAACACTACTCTTATCACTTCCGGCTTGAATAATGAAGGAACTGTTGTCGTGAAAGAAGGTGCTGAGGCCAGGACCGAAGGAGGCCAGGATTTGCAAAAGACCTACTTGATCACGGTCGTAGATCCGGGTAACGGAAATATCTTTACAGTAATAGCCGGCGATATCGAAATCAAATCTAACGACAAGGTTGCCGATAAGACGATATTGACAGTCCAGGCAACTCCGGCTAATGGCTATCGGTTGGAAACAATCACTGCCATTCCCAAAGATGGGCTGACTGTGGTATTGGCAAACAACGGAACCTATGTGATGCCTGAAAATGAAGTGACCTTCAAGGCTACCTTTAAAAGTACGTATGTTCCGCCTGCCCCGACTTACTATACCGTTACCCTCCCCGAAGTGGAAGGTGTCACCACCAATCCGAAAGCCGGTACACGGACCGTCGAGGAAGGCTATTCGTTCAGCTTTGCCCTGACGCTTCATGAAGGTTACGAAAGTTCACAGCCAGTAGTAAAAGCCAACGGCATAGTTGTGGAACCTCGTGAAAGCGACGGCAAATACATCATCCGGAATATAGAGGAAGATACGGAAATAACGATCGAAGGCATCATAAAAGACGATCCGACGGGCAATGCAACGATTGAAGGAGAGACAAAGGTTCAAGCTATCGGTTCTACCCTGCATATCTATCTCCCGAAAGCGGAAACCATCAGCGTCTATACGCTTTCCGGACTTCTGTACGAGCAACAGGATGTATCCGCAGGAAGTACGCAGATACATTTGAGTAAAGGTATGTATCTTGTGAAGATCGGAGAGGGTACGTATAAAATCGTAATCCGGTAATAAAAAAGGAAGGTGTTCCAAAACACCTTCCTTATAATCTTTTAGATAAGGATTTATCCTTATCTCTGCCCTTCGCCAATCATTTCTTCAGCCAACATTTTGTCTGCATCTTTCTGAATGTTAGGGAGTTCGAGGCCGTATCCTTTGATACGGTCTTCACGTTTCAGCAACAGGGAGATTACGAGTGCCAGGACTCCGAAACCAGTGAAGATCAACATCGGGATCGTATAGTCGTAGGTCGGTTTACCGTTGATCTCTCCGGAAATACAATATTGATCCAAAACGATACCGATTATATACGGAACTCCCATCAATCCCCAGTTCTGTACCCAGAATATCAGCGCATAGGCTGTTCCCAATTTGTTTTCCGGGATGATCTTTGGAACGGAAGGCCACATGGCGGAAGGAACCAGTGAAAATGCGATGCCCAACAGCAGGATCAGTATCAGAGCGACCAGCCAGTTGTCCAGCATCGGAATGGAGAATGTGAAGTGGATAAATATCAGCATAATGGAACCGATAATCATGATAGTGGCTCCTTTTCCCTTACGGTCGTACAAGTTTCCGAAGAACGGAGTTAAGAGAATATTGCCGAATGGCAGCAAAGCCGGAATGACACCGGACCATTCGGGATCGATATCGAATTTGTTAATCATCAGGTTCGGGGCATATTTCAAGAAGGGGAAGACGGCTGAATAGAACAGTACGCAAAGGAGTGCCATATACCAGAAGCCTTTTAATGTAATAATATCCAAGATATCACCGAAACGGAACGGCTCTTCTGCTTCTTCTTCTCCGGTAGCACCGGCTGCATCTTCTGCATCACGTTTCTTGTCCATGATTACGAATACAATGAAGGATAACAGGCCGATACAAAGCAGAATCAGGCCGATGAAGATTGGCATGCTGATGGAATTGCCGAATGCGCGGCTCAACAAAGGCGTAACACCAATAGCTAACCCCGTACCGATACGGGCACAAGCCAATTCCAACCCCATTGCCAGGGCCATTTCCTTGCCTTTGAACCATTTTACAATGATCTTGGAAACGGTGATACCGGCGATCTCAACGCCTACGCCGAACAAAGCATATCCTAATGACGCAATTACCAATGGATATCCATACTCCGAACCGAAAACGGTAACGGTTGCACCGTCAAAGTTGTGTGATATACCGAACCATTTGATGAAAACGCCGATAAGCATGATGCTGGTCGCCATCAAACCAGTGAAGCGTACGCCCATCTTGTCCAGGATCATACCTCCGAAGATCAGCATCAGGAAAAATACATTGAACCAACCGTAAGCACTGGTGAATTTACCGTATTCATTGGCTGTCCATCCCAGTCCGCCGCCTTCGACGGGGGTTTGTAGTAAGTCCTGTAGCGGAGCCATCATGTCCGTGATGAAGTATCCGCAGAGCATTGTGAATGCGACGAGCGCCAGTACGGACCATCTTGCCGTCTTCGATTCGCTCAGTTTTCTCTGAATTTGTTCTGTCATGATATTTGTTTTTGAATTATGTTATTTGTCTCTTTTCAAGAACAAGGGTAGGGCGTCCGCCACGACGAAAGTGCTTCCGCCAATAAAGATGATGTCGTCTTGTCCGGCTCGCGCCAATGCTTTTTCCACGGCTTCCTGCACGGAATCGCAGATTGTGCCCGATAAACCGTGGAAGATTGCTTTTGTTGCAAAATCTTCCGCAGGCATTGCCCGTTGCACGGATGCTTGCGTGAAGAAGTAAAAGGCTTTTTCCGGCATCAGGTCCAACACGCCGTCGATATCTTTGTCGTTGACCATGCCGACGATCATAAAGAGGTGCTTATGCCGCTTCAGTTCTTCTTCCAGTTGGATGTTCAGATATTGCCATCCTCCGACGTTGTGTCCAGTGTCACATACGACTTTCGGATTCTCCTGCAAAACCTGCCAACGCCCCATCAACCCTGTCAATTCGACCACATGTTCGAAACCTTCCCGTACTGCTTCGGTCGGAATGTTTACACCTATTGTATTCAGCAAATTAATGGCCCCCAATACGGTTGTGGCATTCCTGAACTGCACGACGCCACCCAGTTCACCGAATAGCTGTCCGTATTCCGCAGAATCCAGATACCATTCGCCTGTATCCATCAGATATGACTCTTTCAGCAGCCCTTCGTCCTGAGCGAAATAAACCAATGTGCCGGCTTTGACTGCTGCGTCTGCAAAAACTTGTGCCACACTGTGCCGGTCTATTTCTCCGACCAACGCCGGGACATCCTTTTTGATGATTCCGGCTTTCTCAAAGGCAATCTTTTCGACCGTATCTCCTAAGAACTGGGTATGATCCAGGCTGATGTTCGTAATGATACTTAGGATGGGAGTGATGATATTGGTACTGTCCAGACGGCCGCCCATGCCCACTTCAATTACGGCATAATCCACCTTCTCGGCACGGAAATAGTCGAATGCCATACTGGAAGTCAGTTCGAAGAAGGAAGGATCGAGAGTCTCAAAGAAAGAACGATGGCGTTCTACGAAGTCGATGACATATTCTTCCGGTATCTTTTGTCCGTTTACCCGTATCCGTTCGCGGAAGTCGACCAGGTGCGGAGAGGTGTAAAGCCCGACCTTATATCCCGATTGGCGCAGGATCGCGGCCAAGAGATGGCTGACGGAGCCTTTCCCGTTCGTACCGGCTACGTGTATTGTTTTGTATGCTTTATGCGGATTGCCTAAGTGATCGTCCAGTGCGATGCTGGTTCCTAATCCGGGTTTGTAGGCTGAAGGTCCGGCATTCTGAAAAACGGGAATACTGGTATATAGATAGTGTAGCGTCTCTTCGTATGTCATGCTGTTGTTATTTATTTTCGCAAAGTTAGGTACAAATCTTTTAGGAAAAAAGGAATTACTTAAAATGATAGATAGAATAAACAAGAAAAGGATATCCGGTTCCGGGTATCCTTTTTGATTTAACTTTTATAATTCTGTGAATTTAATTTCTTGGAAGTGCTTCTTTTACAACCATCTGACGCCCTTCGTAAGTGGCTCCGTTCAAATCTCTGATTGCGTTTTGTGCTTCGGAATCTTCCGGCATTTCTACAAATGCAAAACCTTTTGACCTTCTTGTATCGCGATCGATGATAAGTTTTACAGAATCAACTGTTCCAAACTCTTCCATTACATCTCTTAAATCCGATTCCCTAACGTTATAGCTAAGGTTACCAATATACATGTTCATAAATATAAAAATAAAAAAAATTAATAATTCAATAATCGAATGTAAGGAAGTTATTTATCAGAGATGAAAATGCTCAATATGTAATTGAGAAGATACATGTGAAAAATCAAATCGATATAATCTCTCATTGTTTGTTGATACAAAGGAAAGCATTTTTTTCGGATAATGCACTATGCTTCCCGATATATATTGAATAATTTATTTCTTTTGTGAAATTAGGTCAATACTTAAGGATTGGTAGTTGTCTTAAATTTTCTTATCTTTGTGCCCCGTTACATGAATTATAATGGAAGTAGAAAAGGATGAATAGACAACGTGTTACTTATACTCCGACTGGTGGGGTATGTTCTAAAATGATGATTGTCGACTCGGAGGACAACGTGATTAAAAATGTACAGATCATTGGTGGTTGCCAAGGAAATACACAAGGTTTGTCCAGACTGCTGGTCGGAATGGAAATCGGCGAGGCTATCCGGCGTCTGGAAGGCATTGATTGCCGCGAGCGTGGAACGTCATGCCCGGACCAGTTGGCACAGGCATTGAAGCAGATCAGTCGATGATCAGCTTATAACCGATCCCGCGTACGTTCAGTATTTTGATTGATTCGTCTTTCGACAGTTTATGTCTTAACTTAGTAATGAATACGTGCAGGCTGCGGGCATTGAAGAACGAATCGTCTCCCCAAAGTTCCAACAGGACGTCTTTCATGGGCAGCACATGGTCTTTGTTTTCACATAGGCGTTTCAGTATTTCGGATTCGCGGTTGCTCAGCAATTGCTTTTCTCCGCAGTACTGGAGCGTTTGTGTGATGGAATCGAATGTATATTGTCCGAGCGTGAAGTTGCTGCTTTCTTCCTTACGGACACTTATTTTGTTCAATAATGCCTTGATACGGATAATAAGTTCCGCCATGCCGAACGGTTTTTTCAGGTAATCGTTACCCCCTAGTTCGAAACCTTCGACCACGTCGTTGGCTGCGGAACGGGCGGAAAGAAAAAGAACCGGTATCTGTCGATCCGTTTTCCGGATGTGCCGGACCATCGTGAAGCCGTCGATTTTCGGCATCATGATGTCTGTGACGATGATGTCCGGCTTTGCTTCTCTATATCGTGACAATCCTTCTTCTCCGTTTGCGGCGAGAATCACTTCAAATTCTTCACCGTCCAAAGTGTCTTTTATAATCATGGCGAGTGTCGGCTCGTCTTCTACCAATAATACTCTGATCTTATCCATTGTCGTTAATTTTTAAAATGAAGGGTGAATGTGGAACCTTTCCCCAGTTGGCTTTTAACCGTTACGCTCCCGTTGTGTTTAGACATCATGTCGCTGACGTAGTACAAACCTAGACCGAAGCCTTTCACGTCATGCAGGTTGCCGCTGGGCACGCGGTAGAACTTATCGAACACCCTCTTTTGGTTAGCTTCGCTAATACCGATCCCTTCGTCTGTGACCGAGAGAGTCATTTCCTGGGACGATACTGTTCCTTTGAGGATAATGCGGCAGGTCTTTTCTCCGGAATACTTGATTGCATTCCCGATCAGGTTGCTGAGCATGTTATACAGATGGGTACGGTCGGCCGTTACGGTCATATGCTCCGGTACTTCTGTCGTGATGTCGATCGGTTTATCTGTTTTTAGCTTGAACTGTTCTATAAGCGGAGTCAGTAGCTCTGCAACCTGTATCGTTTCGAGATGAAGGCGGAAAGTACTTCTGTTCTCAACGGAAAGAGGGAGGATTTGTTCGACCAAACCGGATAGATGATTCAATTGCTCCCGCACGATATCCAGATATTTCTTTTGCTTCTCGTTTGTCGTACTGCTGTAGTTCAGCAATACATCATTGGCGGCATAGGCAATGGAGATCGGGGTTTTCAGCTCATGCGTCATATTATTGGTGAAATCTGTTTTAAGTTCTTCCACCGTCTTTAGCCTCAGTATTGTGTAGAGCAAATAAACGAAAGCGACCAGGATAACCATAAAAAGCAGGAAAGATGAAATCAATATACCTGCCATCTGCCGGAATACAACCCGGTCAGGAGATTGGAGTTCCAATTCGTAATAATATTCCGGTTCGATCACATGTGTGAAGTGGACAGCGTCTTTCCAGGATTCCCCTTTTTCGGAAGCATCCGTATAGGCATATAATACGGAGTCTTTCGCTTCTTTCCGGATTACCTGCAGGCGGTACGGGACGGTGATGCCCTGTTTCTTTAATCCGTTCTTTAATAGTGTATTGAATTGTGCGTAATTGACGGGAAGTAACGTGTCTATCTTTTGATGCATGAGCATCTGCACGTTCCTTTCCAGTGTACCGATAATCTGCAAATATTCATTTAGAGTTTGGGCTGCTTCTATATATTGGATTGTCGAATTCGGCGATGATATCGGCATATTATCTGTTGAAAGGGAATCTTTCCTCTTTTCCCATGCCGTGTCTTGGCTAAAGCTGAATTGAGGATTTATCTGGCTGTGAAAATTGTTATTGCTTAGAGAGTCCAGGCGCAGGAACAGTTCCATATAGTCGGCCATCCGCATGGCATCCTCTATATTATCCCACGTGCTTTTCTTACTAGACACATATAAACCTTTCAGCCAGTATCCTTGTGAAATCAAGAGTCCGACAAGCGAAAGGCAAATAAGCACAGCTATTATCTTAAATCGGAGGCGCGTTTTCATATCCTTTTATATTTACAACAAAAGTATATGTTCCGATTCAATTTATTGCGAATCCGATAAGACTAAATAACACTTAGAGCCTGTTTAAATTTCTCTGAAATAAATTTTGCATAGCCCTCATCGGCCTGCT
>ERZ779654.326-NODE-326-length-30939-cov-6.812978_pt1 | contig 30939 bp, 24 predicted proteins | sample MGYA00511075_ERZ779654 | MGnify/ENA primary metagenome ERZ779654 (study PRJEB29588, sample SAMEA2155636) | human gut metagenome | biome: human gut; feature: human-associated habitat; material: faeces | place: Denmark | collected 2008/2010 ...
ATAGGGCAGGATTGTGGGAGTGCACAGCACGGAACAATCCACAAGCATCAAGGTCGGGGGTTTTTGCCCTCGACATCATAGATTTAATGTAAACGATACTTCGAAAAAAATCAACAGCAACCGCTATCCAATATGCTGCGTTTTGATTGGAGATCTGACCCCGTTTCACGCATATCCCCGCCTCTGCTTCTCCCACATTTTCCAGTAGCGTCCCTTTTGCGCCAAAAGCTCCTGATGGCTGCCGCACTCCGTAATCCGTCCATGCTCCATGACATAGATTCGATCCGTCAGCGCCGTCACGGAAAGCCGGTGCGAAATCACGAGCACGCCCTGATCGGGATGTCCCTGCAGCAGCGTTTTGTTAAACGCATCCTCTGCAAACGGATCAAGTGAAGCCGCCGCTTCATCCGCAATCAGAAACTCCGTGTTATAATAGCAGGCGCGCGCCAGCGCAATCTTCTGTTTCTGTCCCTCTGAAAACAGGAAACCGTCCTCGCAAAATTCCCGCAACACCTGTTTTTCGACCGGAACAGAGGTCCCCTTTCGATACAAACCGCTCTCGCACAACGCGTCCGCAGCCCGGCTCTTATCTGTGTTTTCGGAAAGCGCCACGTTCCCCGCCAGAGACGCCGCATACAGCAGATTTCCAGCAAACAGCACCGTGAAATGCTTCCGACATTCCTCCCATTCTGCCTTCGTCGAAACGGCTGCTCCATCCACAAAAATCGTCCCACTGTCCGTTTTTCCAAGTCCGAGCAAAACCTTGATTAACGTCGTTTTTCCAGCGCCGCTGTCTCCGACCAATGCGATCTTTTCCCCCTTTTTCATCTGAAAACAGATATCCTGTAAGACTTTCTTCTCCCCGTATCCGAAATCGACATGCTCCATCGAAATCTCTGAAATCATCCTACTGTCCGCTGCCATGGATTCCTGGTTTTTGTCATTCGACACTTCTCCGTTTTGTTCGCAAAAATCAATAAATCCGTCGATGTATCCGGCATACTCCCCGGCTCTTCCCGCCATCTGCTCAAACAGCACGGACAGCGCATACAGGATGATGTGCGTCCCGTTCAAAAGCGCCGCAAAATCGTCCAGTCCGATCGTCTTTTTCCAGAAAAAACAATATCCCAGATACGCGATCATCAAACAGTCGATAAACAGAAAATCGCTCCCGATCTCCCGCCCGAACGCAATTGGAAAAATACGTCGATTCCACTGTTTCGTCTGCTCCGCCTTTTGCGAAAAGCTGTCCTGATCCCGTTTTACGAAAAATGGCAGGCAGCCCAGAATCCGCCCCTCTGCTGCATATTCCTTTCGCAGAAAAATCCGTAAATAGTTCTGGTGCAATGCATCTTTTTTGTTCTGTTCATCCCGCTTTGCGTTCGTTTTTTCCACCAGACTTTTGACACAGAAACGGCTTGCCACAAACGCCAGCAAAACGAACACAACGATCATCTGATCCATGCGGATATAAATGACGACCGCTACCGCACCAGCCAGAAAACTGCCGAACAGCTGCCGGTAAAATTCCAGCGTTTCCTCCATTTTCGTCTGTGTAAACTGCAACGCCCTGCGGTATCCGTGAAAGTATGATTCTTCGTTATATTTTCTGCAATCTGCGTCCAGCATGATCCGGTACAGCCTGCAATTTAGTTTGTATTCCAGACGTTCCTTCCACTGCGGATAAACCCGTTCAAAATACCAGTGCCACAAAAAGCTCACTGACAGCTGGTACACCAGAAATCCTCCCAGCACCCACGCTGCCCGTATCAGATCACGCCCCATCAGCGCGCCGATCATCCATTTCAAAACAAGGACATTCGCCAACACATCCGCCAGGTCATATGCGCCCGTCAGCACAATTTCCAGTAAAAACAGCCCCGGTGCATCCAGAAAGCGGAGCTTCTGCAGCCGCAGATGACTTTTCAACCCGTTAAACCGCATCGTTTTCCCCCTCCTGTGCAAAATACTGCCGTCGCTGCGTCGTAAACATCCTGCAGTAGTCGCCGCCCTTTTCCATCAGTTCTTCGTGCGTTCCATGCTCTGCAATCATTCCTTTTTTCAGATATAAAATCTGATCTGCCTGCCGTGCAAAGGATAACCGATGCGTCACGAAAATCAACAGCTTTCCCTTTGTCGCTTCCAGCACTTCCTGCAAAATATCCGCTTCTGTCAGCGGGTCTAAAAATGCTGTCGGTTCATCCAGAATTACCGCATCGAAATCGCCTGCAAACACCCTGCACAGAAAGTGCTTCTCCCCTTGCTGCTGCGGCTCAGGTCCCGCTGGAAGCTCCCAGTGTCCTGCTGCCGGCTTCTGCCTCCGCGCAGCTTCCTGCTGTCCCGGAAGGCAGTACCTCCGATACTGCTTTTACCGAGATTGCCTGCATCCTGCCGTCCTTCTCCGATCAGTTTTCGTTATCCATGGTAAATGGCATACTTTCTGCATTTCCCATTGACTCCTATATCTGTCACCTTTTCCAGAGCTTCAATCCTTCTCTGGAAAACCGGCTGCTGCAAAAATGTATCGACACCGGCATCAGCGGAATCGTTCTGTTTCCTCAGGATCAGCCATTTTTCAGCGAGCAACTGCTTTATCTGCTGCTGCAGAAATATCCCCTGGTCCTCATCGACCGGAATCTTCCGCGTCTGGATACCAGCTATGTCATTGGGGACAAAAAAACCGGCGGTGCACTCTGTCTGCGTCATCTCCACGCCCTCGGACATCAGCGCATCTGCTTCGTCTCTTCTGCCCGGCGGAATACCTTCACGGTTCGCTCCCGTATCGACGGCATTTTGCAAGAAGCGAAGGCACGCAATATTCCGGAATCCTCCATTACGATCTTGGATTTCTTCAACAAGCATCAGCCCTACGTTCACTATCAGAAGCAAATGATGAAGCTGATCCGGGAGGAGCGCATCACTGCCTTTATTGCAGCAGAATCCACTACCTGCGCCTATCTCTACAGCCTGTTTGCCACAATGAACCTCCGGGTTCCTGAGGATATCTCCCTGATGTCCTTTGATAAACCGCTGGTAGAATCCCAGCGTCCCGATTTCTTTACCCACATTAGTCAGTCCGAATATCTGATGGGAAAAGAAGCCGGCACGATTCTGAAACATCAGATCGAAACCCGTGATCCGCAGGTGACACACCGTGTGATGTCGCCTCTTCTGGAGATTCGCAAATCCACAAGGGCGATTGTGCTGTAGCTTTTCCATCTTTGTTGACACATCAACAAATATATGTTATGCTTTCCAGGCCGACTTGGGAAATCGATCGGCCACGCAGCCCAATGGGCCTGCGGAATGGAGGTAACGAATCACATGAATCAGATACAGATTATTACAGACGCGGGATCGGATATCGTCGATTGCTCCCGCACAGACCTGACCGTCCTTCCGATGACCATCCGTTTTGGCGATGAAGAATATTTGGACGGCGTCAACTTAACCCACAGACAGTTTTATGAAAAGATGATCGAAACACAGATGCTGCCGACCACCAGCCAGCCTTCCCCCTATGCCTTCGAGGCTGCAATCAGAAAAATCCATGAACAGGGCGACATTGCACTGATCATTACGATCTCCTCCAAGCTCTCCGGAACCTGGCAGAGTGCCAACATCGCCGCAGCCGAAACCGGCGGAGAGGTTTATAACGTAGACAGCTTAAACGTTGCCGTCGGGGAAAAGGCCATCGTGGAATATGCATTGCGCATGAAGGATGCCGGCACAGATATCCACACCATCGTAGAGACCTTGAACCATGAAAAAGAAAATCTGCGAGTGATCGCTCTTTTGGATACCCTGGAATATCTGCAAAAAGGCGGCAGAATTTCCAAAACCGTTGCCATCGCCGGAAGCCTGCTTTCCATCAAGCCGGTGGTCTCCGTTGTGGATGGTGAGGTTGCACTGCTGGGTAAGGCACGGGGCTCCCGCCAGGGCAACAACTTCCTGATCCAGCAGATTCAGAAGGATGGCATTGATTTTTCCCGGCCGTTTTTCCTGGGCTACACCGGGTTAAGCGACGCGCTGCTGCAGAAATACATTTCCGACAGCGCAGAGATCTGGAAGGAGCATGTTGAGCATCTGCCCATCGGAACCATTGGAGGCGCCATCGGAACCCATGTCGGTCCCGGAGCCATCGCAGTGGCGTTTTTTACAGAAAAATAATCTTTGAACTTAAGGGGGATCCTCCTCCAAAAAAGCAAAAGCACCTCAACCTTTCTCAGATCGGTTGAGGTGCTTTCTTTCTGACAACAGGATCGGTTCAATCCTCCTCGATATGCTCCAGTCCCTGATTGATGATCGTGCGGACATGTCCGTCCGCCAGGGAATAAAAGATGGATTTGCCTTCTCTTCTGCTTTTAACCAGTTTATTCTGTTTTAAAATGCGCAGCTGATGGGAAATCGCCGACTGCGTCATCTGCAGGGCTGCTGCAAGGTCGCAGACACAGACCTCCGCTTCAAACAAAACAAACAGAATCCGGATACGGGTAGAATCTCCAAATACCTTATAAAGCTCCGCCAGATCATAAAGCTCTTCTTCTTTTGGAAGCTTTTCCTGTACGATCCTGAGCAGTTCTTCATGAACCTCCGTTTCTTCACAGTGATCCATTTCCAGTTCTTCTTTTTCCTGCATGGTTCTCTCCATTTTCTTTACAGCTTTTTCACATTCAGGGCGCGGATCGCATTGAGCACGGCGATAATCATAACGCCCACATCTGCGAAGATCGCCGCCCACATATTCGCAATGCCGAGTGCGCCGAGGATCAGGCAGACCACTTTGACACCGATTGCAAAATAAATATTTTCATAAACGATTCTCAGGCACTTTCTGGAAATTCTGATGGCCTTGGAAATCTTTAACGGATCATCATCCATCAGAACAATATCCGCCGCCTCGATCGCTGCATCCGAGCCCAGTGCTCCCATTGCGATGCCGATATCCGCCCGGGAAAGCACCGGTGCATCGTTGATGCCGTCTCCCACAAAGGCAAGCTTTTCCTTTTCCCCTTTTTCATCCAGAAGCTTTTCTACCTGCGCTACCTTGTCGCCGGGCAGAAGCTCGCTGTGTACCTCATCAATACCGAGCTCTTCCGCAACCTGACGTGCTGCCTCCCGGCGGTCTCCGGTCAACATGATCGTCTTTTTCACGCCGCATTTTTTCAATGCCGCGATGGCTTCCTTTGCATGAGGCTTGATCTGATCCGAAATCAGGATATGTCCGGCATATTTGCCATTCACCGCCATGTGAACAACGGTTCCGACGCTGTGACATTCCATACAATCCACACCGAGCTTTTCCATCAGCTTGCTGTTGCCTGCAGCAACTCTCACGCCATCCACCTTTGCAGTCACACCGTTGCCGCTGATCTCTTCGACATCCGTTACACGATTCGGATCCAGGGGCTTGCCATATGCCTTCTTAAGGCTCTTGCTGATCGGATGGGAGGAATGGCATTCCGCCAGCGCTGCGTATTCCAACAGCTTCTCTGTATCCATGGAAGAATGATGCACACCGCTTACTTCGAACACGCCCTGCGTCATGGTTCCTGTCTTGTCAAATACAACATATTTGGTTTCCGAAAGCGTTTCCAGATAGTTGGAGCCTTTTACCAGAACACCTGCGTTGCTCGCACCGCCGATTCCGGCAAAGAAGCTCAGAGGAATACTGATGACCAGCGCGCACGGACAGCTGATTACCAGGAAGGTCAGCGCCCTCATAACCCAGTCGCCCCATTCCGGTGTCATTCCAAGAAACAGCAGCCGCACAAGGGGAGGTAAAATTGCCAACGCCAGAGCTCCGTAGCAGACCGCAGGCGTATAGTATTTTGCAAATTTGGAAATAAAATTCTCGGATCTGGATTTTTTGGAGCTTGCATTTTCTACCATATCCAGGATCTTCGATACCGTCGATTCGCCAAACTCCTTTGTCGTCCGGATTTTCAGCACGCCGGACATGTTGATACAGCCGCTGATGACTTCGTCCCCAACGCCGGCTTCCCTCGGAAGGCTCTCACCGGTCAGGGCGCTGGTGTTTAAGCTTGTGCGTCCCTCTTCGATCACGCCGTCAATCGGCACCTTTTCTCCGGGCTGTACAACGATCACGCTGCCGATTTCAACCTCATCCGGATCAACCTGCTCCAGTGTTCCGTCTTCTTTTTCGATATTCGCATAATCCGGACGGATATCCATCAGCTCACTGATGTTTCTGCGGCTCTTACCCACCGCATAGCTCTGGAACAGCTCACCGATCTGGTAAAAGAGCATAACCGCAACGCCCTCTTTATAATCCCCCAGAAGGATCGCGCCAATGGTCGCAACCGCCATCAGAAAGTTCTCATCAAAAACCTGTCTGTTTAAAATACCTTTCCAGGCCTTTAACAAAATATCATGGCCGATCACCAGATACGGAATCATAAACAGCACAAATTTCAGCCAGCCATCTATCGGAAGCAGGCTCAGTACAACCATCAGCACTGCTGCCACGATAATTCTGGTAAATACTTTTTTCTGTTTCTTATTCATGCCTTCACCCCTTTCAGTAAAAACATCAAATCTGCAGACTGTCCATGATGGGTACAGCCTGCAGATTTGTCTTCTTTTACAGGAAGATCTCGCAGTCATCCTCTACCTTTTTGCAGTTCTTGTATACCTCCTGCATAACGGTCTTTACATCTGCGCCCTCTTCAAATTCCACGGACATTTTCAGGGTCATGAAGTTTACCGTTGCGTCCTTAACGCCTGCCGTCTTCTTTGCAGCGTCTTCCATCTTGTTTGCACAGTTTGCGCAGTCAACGTCGATTTTGTAGGTTTTTTTCATGATAAAATCCTCTCTCTTCCTGTCTTGCAGCATCTATGGGTGCTTCTGTTCCCCATTGCTTTTTCTTTCATATGAACAATTATTCATATGTTTGATTTCATTATAGCACTCTTTTCGATTCTGTCAACAAAAATGTTAGGATCCTATGTTTAATTTCTCCAGGGTTCTTTCCCTTCCTTCTCTACTTCGATCTGGCACAGCTTCATTGCCGCCAGCGCAGTATCATGAGAAGCAGGCGTCACGCAGGCACACGCTGCCGCATCAACGATCACATCTGCCTCAGGAAATGCAGCCTTACACAAAATCGCGTTGGAGAGCACACAGATTCCGGTGCAAAGTCCGACCAGCTCGATCTGCAGGTTCGAATCCGCAACGATTTTCTCGTCCGAGCGCAGTTTCTCAATCAACTCCATGGAGCCAAAGGTGGGCTTTTGAATTTTTCTCGCTGCATCCACCTGTTTTTCTTTCAACGCCTGCTCTACTGCCGGGCACAGGCAATGTCCATTCGTTCCCTCGATGCAATGTGCAACCGGAAGATGCAGTCCTTCTTTTGTCTGCAGATACTGTTCCGGATGCGTGTCCTGTGTCACGTAGATCTGTTCTGCCGGGGTTTCTTTGATTTTGCAGACGACGTTTTCCACAATCGCCTGAGCCTCCTTTGTTCCAAGGCTCCCTGTAACAAAATCGTTCTGCATGTCTACTACAATCAAAAGCTTCATAAAATCCTCCATTTTTTCATATAATAAATTTCTTCTTCTATTTTTTGAACCGCTTCGCCAAAAGTTCTTTATTCAACACAATATCATTTTCCCAATTATCCAGAAGAAGCCTTCAAGTCATTACACTCAAAGGCTTCTTATTCCCAATAACATTTTCCTATGCTGGCATAGGCTCCTTGTCGGCAATAATTTTTTTCACTGCTTCTAGATCTTTATCTGTAGCTGCCGCTATCTGTTCTGCAGTAAAACCGTTTTTATACATTTTGACAATAAGTCCAGCCTCTCCAATTGCAATTCCTTTTTCTTCAATTCCCTGACTCAAGTTACACATAACGCTCACATCCTTTCTGAAATTTTCCTCAATAGGGATATCATATTCATTTCCTATGATATTTAATTTTTCATCCACTGTAAGATCCTGTGACAACAATGCTCCCAATAGTCTGTGCAACTCATATGTTTCATCATGCTCAGGCAGTTTCTTTGCTAATCCAATCATAATAATATTCAGCAGATCAAGATTTCCTTTCCATTCATAGGAACCTATTAAATCTTCTTTTGTGAGATGTACATAGCTCATGGTGTTTTCCTTCATATTCATGCATATCCAAATGGAATACACCCGTTTAATATCATCATAGCTAGAATTTTCAAAATCGCGTTCTTTTTGCGAAGAAATCAATCTGCTCACATAAAAGATTGCTCTGTTTAAAATTTCATATCCATTCGGTTCATCTTTTTGTGCCTCCACATTTATAATAATCTGTGATAAACCATCTTTCATACGTACATAAAAGACAATATCAAATCTTATCAGTCCTTCATTAACTTCTCCATTTTCCGTGTTAAACCCAACCAGCCGTTCTCCATTTTTCTCACTGACTGCATTTGTAAGACCAGGTTCCACCGGCACAGTACCAATATGAGGTGTTCCCTCAATACTGTCCACCACTTTCTTAGGGTCCATACCCTTAAATTCATCAACAGTCTTCACCAGTATATGTGCCAATATACTCTTTTGTCCTAACAAGCGCTTCGCACTCGTATCATATTCTGCTTTAGAATCTGTTGCTTTTATTGCATTTTTTAATTCTGCATTCACCGGTATCCCTCCCTTGGATGGATGTTTCATAAATTTCTTCAGTCATCCCCCAAAAGGCATCAGACCATATCTATATTATAACTTACTCATTTCCTTTATACAATTCATTTCCATATTAAAAAACACCCTTCTGCATGTTTCCATACAAAAGGGTGTCTCTTTCATTTCCTTTATCCGATGTGTTTTCCACATGAGGACTGATCAAATGCCTGAAAAAACACATCCTGCCAAAACTGTCTGGGTATAATTACTCAGCAACAGTCTCGGTAGCTGTCTCAGTTGCAGCTTCTTCTGTAGCTGCTTCTGTGGTAGCTTCTTCAGTTGTAGCTTCTTCTGTGGTAGCTTCCTCAGTTGTAGCTTCTACAGTGGTCTCTTCTACAGTAGACTCAACTGCTACTGTGCTCTCTTCTGCAACGGTTGCGGTCTCAACAGTTGTCTCTGTAGCTGCTGCGCTGCCGCAAGCTACCATGGATGCTGTCATAACTACTGCTGCTAAAACTGCTACTAAATTCTTTTTCATAATAATGTCTCCTCCTAAATCAAAACCAGGCATTTAAAAAATGCCGTTTCCTTAATACGAATGTGAGGATACCACCTTTCCTTTTGTTTGTAAATAGTTTTTTTCTAATTTTAAAACATTTTATGAATTTTATAAGGTTTTGTTCACAATTTGTACATATTTCGACTTTTTCTTCCTTTTTACGCCGATTTTGCATTTGTAAATCCGAAAAAATCCTGTATCATATAGGATGCTAGGGTCAAAAAGTCAAAAAAGCCGACGCAAGCTTGCTTACAGAAGGCGTTTTGACTTCTTGACCCGTCAAGATAGGAGCATAAAAGTGGGATGCTAATCCCACGATATGCGACTATCAGGCTGGATAGGATCATTAACAACCGCACAAAGAAATGCAGCATTTCCTTCCCGGGAAATCCTGCAAAATGGAGAAGCAATTCATGAAATCATCCAATTACCTGTTAGAATGCTGCGTCGATTCCGCATATTCTGCCCGTATGGCCAAAAAAGGAGGTGCAGACCGCCTCGAGCTTTGCTCTAATCTTGTCATCGGCGGTACGACGCCCACCCTCGCCCTTTATGAACAGATCAGAAAACAGACCGGCATCCGCATCCATGTTCTGATCCGCCCCCGCTTCGGCGATTTCCTGTACTCGGAGGATGAGACAGCCCTCATCTGTAAAGAAATCGATGCGTTTCGGGCAGCCGGAGCCGACGGCGTTGTAATCGGAAGTCTTTCTCCGGACGGTTCCCTGTGTACCGAACAGATGAAACGTTTCCGCGAACATGCCCGGGATATGTCCGTCACACTGCATCGTGCCTTTGATATGTGCCGCGATCCCTTTGCAGCCCTTGAGGAAGCGATTTCCTTGGATATTCAAACCATTCTGACCTCTGGTCAGGCTCCCGACTGTCTGCACGGCGTCGATCTGCTCAATAAACTCCATCAGGCAGCTGACGGCAGAATCCATCTCCTTGCAGGTGCAGGCGTCTCTGCCAAAACGGTTCCTGCTCTCCTTGAAAAAACGTCCCTGACCCAATTCCATATGTCCGGCAAGACCATTAAAAACAGTGAGATGGTCTACCGCAACCCGGAGGTTTTTATGGGAATTCCCGGTATGAGCGAATATGAGATCTGGCAGACTGATCCGGAAGCTGTCGCAGCTGTGCGCACGATGCTCGACCGCGCGGCAGATGAAGAAGCGTAAATGCGCAAGGATGTAAGCTGCTGTGTAAGGGAGATGCCGGACATGCGGCACAACGCAATGCCGATCACTGATTGAATAAAGACGTTCCCGAACAGATTTGTTTCGGGAACGTCTTTTTTTCGACTATTATCTCTCACATTTCCAGAAATAAGCACTATATCCCGGCAGCTCACTTCCGCCGCCAAAATCATGCTCCTGTCCGGTGATCAGATCCACCGCACGACCACAGCCTGCATCGAAGTGGGCTGTATAGGGATGCTCCTCTGCATTGATCGCAACCAAAACCCGTTCTCCATCTACGGCGCGTTCAAAAATGCACTGGCGGTTCGTCAGCACAACACTGCGGAATGCGCCATAATTGAGGGCATTGGAGTGTTTTTTAGCTTCTGCAAGCTTTGCGATCCACTCTGTCAGCCCGTTTGTCTGAGGCCCATCGAAGCATGCACGCAGTGCAGGATCTCCCTGGCTTTTCTCTCCCTTTGCGCCCCATTCACTTCCATAATAAACGCAGGGGATTCCGGGCATACCAAACATCAGCGCATAAATAAGCGGCAGATGCTTTTCATTGGTAAGGATGCTTGCCACTCGCGTCACATCATGGTTGTCCACAAAGCTAAGCAGATGCTTTCCCTTATAAAGGGTCCAGTTTTCCGGGCCGAACTGGCGCAGCAGAGAGTGGACAATTTCAAACATATTCATACTGTTGAAGCTGGAATACAGTCCCTTATAGCATTCATAGTTGGTGGCAGAATGCAGCATGGAATCATTCATCAACCGGTTGTAATCCCCATGCAGCATTTCTCCGACAAGAAAGAAATCCGGCTTTAAGCTGTCGCAGAAGCTTCTCAAACGGCGGACGAAATTTTCGTCCAGACAATAAGCGACATCCAGCCGCAGACCGTCAATGTCAAACTCGTCAACCCAGCCTCTTACGCTTTCCAGAAGATACTGGACAACCTCCTCGTTCTGTAAATTCAACTTGACAAGATCGTAATTGCCTTCCCAGCCCTCGTACCACAGACCGTCATTGTAATTGGAGTTGCCGCCAAGATTGATATGAAACCAGTTTAAATAGGGGGAATTTTCCCTGTTTTTCAAAACATCCTGAAATGCCCAGAAGCCGCGTCCTGCATGATTGAACACGCCATCCAGCACAACCCGGATGCCTTCGCTGTGAAGCTTATCGCAAACCTGCTTAAAGTCTTCATTCGAACCGAGGCGGCAATCGATTTTACGATAGTCCCTTGTATTGTACCCATGGGTATCCGATTCAAAGACCGGTGAAAAATAAATCGCATTTGCCCCCAGCTTTTTGATATGATCTGTCCAGTCCAGCACCTTCAAAATCCGATGTGTCTCCACCCCGTCATTTTCAAACGGTGCTCCGACAAAACCAAGGGGATAAATCTGATAAAATACACTTTCATATGCCCACATAGTAAATTCCTCTTTCCTGCCAGTATGTTTGCTGACCTGTCTATTTTACCATTTTCCTCCGGACTGCTCAATATCAGAATCCTGCACTTTTCCAATAGAATCAATCAATCCCTGATGTTTTTAAAAAATGATTCGTTAATATGACATCGATCCCCATATCAAAGAAGGCTTTTGCTTCTTCTGCATCATCCGACCAAAATAAATTACAGATCATCCCCTTTGCATGAGCCTTGTCGATCATGCTCCGGGTCAGAAATAATTTGCAGAATTGTACCCGGCTGCACTGATACCGAATGGCATTTTCCACAATGCTGTAATTCATATGTCCCTCCAGACAGCATCTTTTGATATCCGGCGCCATTTTTAATGCCGTTTCCAAAACATCCTTCTCCCCGGTAATATAAACCATGTCTCTGCATTGGTATTTATCCAGCAGCTGCAGGATTTTTTGAAAGGTATTCTCATCATAAGCCGGAATTTCTCTGTCTTCCAGATCCTTCAGCACCATCGGCTCCGGCTCCCTAAGAGGCATCGGCAGCGGCTTATTTTCTGTATATATTTCCATCAGCTCCTGTCCTCTTCCCTCCATGATCCGATTTTTAAGAACCGAAGCGCCAATGGATTTGATATGAATATTCATAACTACCTTACCGGCAAACTGCCGCAGCACCTCTTCAAATAAAGGAATACGTACTCCTTCATATTCCGAATGAAATTTCTTTCCTGCATCCAGGTTTTTCATCTGTTCCCATGTCATATCACAGATTGTGCCTTTGCCGTCTGTCGTCCTGTCTACCGACGGATCATGACACACTGCCAGCTGTCCATCCGCCGTCGGCCATAAATCAAATTCTATCTCATCCGCTCCTAATGCCACCGCAGCCGCAAATGCCGGCAGTGTATTTTCCGGCGCAACGGCATTAAATCCTCTGTGTGAGCAAAATTTTCTTTTTGACATTTTATCCATTTCCTTTCTTTTTTCAGGAAGCATTTTTTAATTTAGGATCCAATCTATCTCTCAGCCAGTCTCCGATCAGGGAAATATCTAAGATCAGTACCACTATGATAATACTGGGCAGTACCGCCAGCCACCAATGCGTCAGCATATAATCTCTGCCCAGACTGACCATCACGCCAAGAGATGTGCCGGGAGGCTCTATTCCAAGTCCCAAAAAAGACAAGGTGCTTTCGAGCAAAATAAATCCCCCCAGCTCCATGGTAGTCTGCACGATCAGGGGCGATGCAATATTTACCAGAATATGCTCAAACACAATTTTTACTCCGCTTGCCCCCATAGAACGGCTCGCTTCGATAAACTTCGCATTTTTCAGCTGAAAAATCTGGCTTCTTACCAGACGGCAATAGGAAGACCATCCTGTGATTGCCATAACGAGAATTGTCGTAACCGGCTTTGCCCCCAGAATACAAGCAAAAATAATACCGATAAATGTGGTTGGTATAGATAAACGTACATCTGTAAAGAAAGACAATACCGCGTCTATCCATTTTCCGCCCAGTCCGGAAAGAATCCCCAATGCAGTTCCAGTTACCGTCGCAATGATCATGCCGGTAAAGGAAATCATGATGGTGGATCTTGTGGCATAAAGCAATCTGATCGCAACATCTCTGCCCAGATTATCCGTTCCAAATAAATAGGGGGATGTGGGATCCTTAAATTTTGGCATTTTTAATCTTTGTGTAAGATCACTTGCCCCCAGATCGATCGGTGCAATCACCGGTGCAAGCAGCGCCGTTATAACGATTACTGCCAGTGTCACCATTAAAAAAATTATCATCGGTGGAATGATCCATCTTTTTCTACCGAGCTTTCTGTTCCGCATACTTATCCTCATTTCTGTATTTTATCTGAAATCCTTTAATGATCGCGTATTCGCGGATCCAGCAAACCATAAGAAAGGTCTACCAAAAGATTCACAAATGTTACGGAAGCCGATATCACCAGAACGCCAAATACTACCACAGGAAAATCTCGCTGCTGTGCACTGGAAACAATTAAGGTTCCGATCCCGGGCCACGCGAATACCGTTTCCACAACAACAGATCCTCCGATCATAGCACTTAACTGTGCTCCCAAAATCGTAATGACCGGGATCAGCGCATTCCTGAGGCCATGCTTTAAGACCACCTTCCATTCCCGCATGCCCTTTGCTCTGGCACAATCCAAATGCTCCTGTCCGATCACATCCAGAAGCGAGCTGCGGGTAAGTCTTGCAACATTGGCAATGGGACCTACTGACAACGCGATTACCGGCATGAGAAAGTGCTGTGGAGTTCCGATACCGCCGCTTGGCAAAATTCTGAGTTTCAGAGAAAAAATAAAGATCAACAGGATTCCCAATATAAAATTAGGCAGAGTACTGCCTACCACCGCACTGCTCATGGTGATCCGGTCTAACAGGGTATTGTGCTTCACCGCTGCCAGAACTCCCAAGGGGATTCCGATCACAATGGTAAGTCCCAATACAATGCTTCCCAATGAAATTGTCGGAATCATACGCTCTGCGAAGAGATCGGAAACAGAACGTGCATAGTAATAGCTCATTCCGGTATCCCCCGTAAAGAGCCCGACAAATGATTTTATGTACTGCTGCCACAGCGGCATATCCAGTCCCAGATTTGTCCGCAGGATTTCTTTTGCAGAATCACTGGCTCCGGCCAATGTCAGCCATTCAATCGGATCTCCCGTTACTCTGGTAAGGAAAAAAACCAGAGTGTAAACTGCCCATATCGTCAGTACCGCCTTTCCTACACGCAATATAATATAACGTTTCATTGCTTTCCTCCATCCGTGTATAAATGACAGGCAACCTGATGTCCATCTGCCGTTTCTGCCATCTGCGGTCTGATCTCTTTACAAATAGCAAGTGCCTTTTTACAACGCGCGCAGAACGGACATCCAGAGGGCAAATCCATGGGACTGGGGATCTCTCCCTCCAGTACTTTGCATTGATCCTGTTCTCTGGGATCCGGTATCGGTACTGCCTGCATAAGGGCCTGGGTGTAGGGATGAAGCGGATGCTCAAACAGATCTTCTTTCTCCGCCAGTTCTACTGCCTGCCCGAGATACATTACAAGCACTCTGTCACTGATATGGCTTATAACGCTCATGTCATGTGAAACAAAAACATAGGTCAGCTTCTTTTTCTCCTGCAGATCCTTCAAAAGGTTTAATATCTGTGCCTGAATAGAAACATCCAACGCAGAAACTGGTTCGTCACACAATAAAAGCTGCGGATCCGTCACCAAAGCTCTGGCAATGGCAATCCTCTGTCTCTGTCCTCCTGAAAATTCATGGGGATATTTTTTCAGAGAGTCTCTGGATAATCCCACCTGCTCCAACAAAGGGAGGATTCTCGATTTCTTTTCCTCTGCACTCATCCGCTCATGGATCCGTAACGGCTCTTCCAGAATTCGCTGAATGCTCATGCGGGGATCCAGAGATGCATAGGGATCCTGAAATACCATCTGCATATTTTTTCTAACCAAAGGAGGCATATGTCTGTGTATTTTTTTGTCCCCGAACTGCACATAACCGCCAGTCGCTTCCTCCAACCCCATCAGCATGCGGATCAGGGTTGTTTTTCCACACCCTGATTCCCCGATGATCCCCAGTGTTTCGCCCTGATACAGGGTAAAGGAAACATGATTCACGGCATGTACCATTCCAATTTCTTTTGGAAGCAGTGCTCCTCTTTTTACCGGATATTCTTTACATAGATCAACGACTTCTAATATTTTCTCTTTCACAAGGCACCCCCTCCAGGCCCGCATTTTTCTTTTTCCTGCTGCTGCGGAGTATAGAAGCATTTGTATAAATGTCCGTTTTCCCCCTGCATACCCGGCTCTTTCTCATGGCATACCTCCTGTGCATAGCTGCAGCGGCTGCAAAACCGACAGTACTGTACCGGTACTTTCATCTTTGGAACCTGACCAGGGATTGTATACAGCTTTTCTTTTCTCTCTTTTATGCTGGGAATTGCTGCCAGAAGCCCTCTGGTGTAAGGGTGGCATGGATTTTCGAACAGTTCTGTACATTTTCCTTCTTCTACTACTGCACCGCCATACATTACCAGCATACGGTCACAGACAGCGGCCACTACTCCCATATTATGGGTTATCAGTATGACTGCTATTCCCAGCTGATCCCGCAGCTCCTTCAGCAGGGAAAGGATCTGGGCCTGGATCGTCACATCCAACGCCGTTGTCGGTTCGTCTGCGATCAGTACCTTCGGGTTACATGCCAATGCAATGGCGATCATAACTCTTTGCTGCATACCTCCGGACAATTCGTGAGGATATTGTTGGATCCTCACCTCCGGTGAAGGGATTTTTACCTGCTTTAACAAAAAAACAGCCTTTTCATAGGCTTCTTTTTTAGAGATTTTTTCATGTATGCGTATGATCTCTACGATCTGATCTCCTATCGTGTACACCGGATCCAATGCGGAGAGGGGATTCTGAAAGATCATGGAAATTTCTTTTCCTCTTATCCGGCAAAGCTCTTTTTCCTTCATCTGAAACAGATCCTTCCCCAGATAAATGGCCTGTCCGCCCTCCCTTTTGGAGGAAACAGGATCCAGCAATCCCATCAAGCTGCGCACAACCGTGCTTTTTCCACATCCGGATTCTCCTACGATTCCGACAATTTCACCAGGATAAATATCAAGATCCACTCCATCCACTGCCGGAATTACGTTTTGTCCCGAGTAGTAATAGCTTTTTAACCCTTTTATTTTCAGAATAGCTTCCAAATAACTATACTTCCTTTCAAAATCTGCTTCCCGGCAGATATCTGCCGGGAAGCAGCCCTGTCATTATTCTGTAACTTTCAGATCCCCTGCACGGAACGGCATGATCTGGTTTTCACAATATGTCATATCCCATTCCAGACCATCTCTGATACCATACAAATCTTCTGCCTGATACAAATAAGTGCCTGGGCAGTAGGTATCGAATACTTCCATCAGGGTTCTTGCTGCCTGCCGCTGTTCTTCCAGATCCTTGCTGTCGATCAGTGTATTTCCTGCTGCCACAAATTCCTCTGTAGGTGTCCAGCTTCCTGTTTCCGGGTTTGCCGGTCCGGAGCCTGTTCCAAACAGGAGCCATAATGCACCAAGGGGATTATCAAACCGGGAAGCAGAGGACCATGCCCGGATGTCTGCACTGAAGGAGAATTTGTCTGTAAATACAACTTCTGCTTTTACGCCGATATCCGCAAGCATGCTGACAATGGCCTCACCTGCCTGATTGCCGTTTGTATAATAACCGTCCGCCATTTCGATGGAAATAACCTCTTCCCCGTCATATCCGGATTCTTTTACTAATTCACGAGCTTTTTCCGGATCATACTGTACACCGGGATAGTCCTCAATATATAAATCTCCATAGCTTTCAAACTGATGCCCATTCGGAACCTTTGCATATCCGGACCAAAGGGTATCTACCAGTGTCTGGCGGTCTATTGCCATCGTCAATGCCTGTCTGAATTTCTGATTTGACATAATGCTGTCTTCATTTCTGGTATTAAATGTGTATATATGGATATTTTTAATGGAGGTTCCCACCACGCTCACACCGGAGGTTCCATTGATCGTATCTACCGCATCAGAAGGCACATCATTGATAATATCTACTTCCCCTGTGATCAAAGCGGTCATACGGGCAGATGCTTCCGGATAAGAAATAAATTCTATACTCTTTGCAGCAGGCTTATCTCCCCAGAAGCCGTCGTAACGCTCCAACACATATTTTTCAGGAGAGTACTGTGTCAGCTTATACGGGCCGGTACCGATGGGAGCAGTCTGAAAGGCTTCATCTCCGATTTCTTCAATATAATCCTTCGGTACAATGCTTGCTCCCCAGATAGAGCCCAGTCTCTGTTCAAACGCAGCATCCGGTTTTTTCAGCTTGAACTGTACCGTAAGATCATCTATCTTTTCGACGGAATCCAGTGTTTCATATAATACTGCAATGGTTCCATCTCCATAGCCGCTTAAAATTCGATCAAATGTAAATTTCACATCCTCTGCATCACATACCTCGCCGTTCTGGAAGGTAACATTTTCCCGGATTTTTACATTTAATGTTGTATCATCCTGCCATTCCCAGCTATCTGCCAGCTGTCCGGTGATATTTCCTTCTTTATCCGTGAAAAGCAGGGTATCAAAAATATTATAAAAAAGCTTAATGCTGGCAATACCGATGGATCTGTCCGGATCTAACTGTGTCGGCAAAGCAGCAAGACCAATTTTCAAAACATCCAATTCTGTTTCTTTTGCTGCAGCTTCTGCTGTATCCTCCTGTGAAGACGCAGTCTGCTCAGCAGTCGTCTGAGTCGCCTCTTTCTTATTTGCGGTATTTGCAGCAGAGCCGCAGCCACCAAGCGTAAGCATCATTGCCATTACTCCGGCAATCAACCGAGTCCTTTTTTTCATACATTCTCCTTCTTGTTGTGTTTTCTATTCTCTTTCCTGCAGTTCTAAGTTTTGTGTGCACATCATCAAAAGAACTGTTAACATCTTATGTCTCTTTTCTATTTGTCACCATCAGGAATGCGTAAATCGTTTGTAAAAGTTCTGCATATAAAAAATGCAGGATTTCCTTTCCAGAAAATCCTGCAAATCAGAAAAGCATTTTATGAAATTATCCAATTTGGAAAACTGCCGCTCTGTACTTCTATTACTGTGCGTTACCCGGTTCCAATGCCAACCCAATCAATCGATCCGCCTGATCTGCCATGAATAGCGGAATGTTCAGCACATCATCATCCAGCTTCGGATTTGACCTCCACTGGGAAGATGTCGTTCTCCCGCTGAATGAGGAAATCAACTTCGTAAGGCGGGTTGTTCTGACTCCAATAACGGGGCATGACTTCAAAAAATTTCTTATATTCTTCATTTCATCAAAGTTAAAGTAAGCTGTATTTTCATAACAGCGTCCGCCGAACTCTTTCAGAATCCAAGTCTTACCCACCTGACGTACACCCTTCAAGATTAAAGGCTTGCGGTAGGGAGAATTCTTCCAAGCCAGCAATTTTTTAAGACAAATCGTTCCATAGAATCGTTCCTCACATAACTGCAGTATGGATTCCCCCGATAAACAGATAGGGAATCGAGCACATCGCTCCGAATCCAAGACCGAACGCTTTCTTCCTTTCTATTCATCAAACATCATATATTCCATATAAAATTCCTGAAATTTCGCACTCGATCCAAGATTGATGGTCTTTGCCCGCTCTGCCAGTGCTGTTGCTTCTTTTTCCAGCCTGCGGTCATGCAGAATCCTTACCGCACCCGCCAGTGCCGCGTTTCCGCAAATTTTAATACGGGACAGGTCAATTTTGGGAAAAAGTCCGATTCTTTCCGCGCTTTTGGCCGACATATAGGAGCCAAAGCCACCTGCCACATACAGGCCTTCCAGCCCGGCAGCATCTATTTTTTCCTCCGCCAAAAGTGTCTCCATTCCTGCCCGGATCGCTCCCTTGACAAGCTGAACCTCACGAATATCCTCTGCAGTCAGACCGACATTTCCAGCAAAACATACATCCTCTTCCAGATAACCGGTATCCTCCAGCAATCCGCTTTCCAGCAATCCTGCCACACCGTCGATCACGCCGCTGCCGCAGATGCCTTCTGCTGTAGAAGCCTCCCTGTCGCCAATCACATGTACCTTCCAGCTGCCGTTTTCCCAATTTACATGGTCAATGGCACCTGCCACACCTCGCATGCCGCAGGAAATCCCAGCGCCCTCAAAGGCCGGTCCCGCCGCTGTCGCGCAGCAAATCAGGCGTTCCTTATGAAACAGGACGATCTCTCCGTTCGTCCCCACATCCACCATCAGCCGGGATCTGCCGCTGCGCGCGGCTGAGACACCATCCAATTCTCCGCAGCTGACATTCGTGTCAATTGCTGCCGCAGCTTCTTTGCGGCTGCCGTCCGCTCCGGGTATGCGGTCCGTTTCTGTAAGACCCGATCCAAGAATCGCTGTCGTAATATCCGCACCGACAAACGCAGACATGCAGCGCGGAAGATATACGTCTGCTTTCCGGCAGCTCAAATCCAGTGCTTCTCCTATCGTCCACCAGCCAAACAGCTCATCCGCTTCAAACGGCGCCCTTGAGAGACATCTGGGATCCTTCTGCGTCAGGAAATACAGCATCGACGTATTTCCGGTAATGATAACTGTCTCAATGGCCTCTGCACTTTCTCCTGCGTGTTCTGCCAGCTCCGTAAGCAGGCACGACACTGCCTCCCGGACGATTGCCGCAAGTTTACCTGCTTTTCCCTCCAGAGAAGCTTCCATCCGGCTGATGACATCCGCTCCGAACACGGACTGCGGATTCCATGCACCCATCGTTCCGACAGCCCTGCCTTCCCGATAGAGGACGGCTGCAATTGTCGTTGTACCGATATCCACTGCCGCGCCGAGGTGACGGTAGAGCCGCGCGTCGGGCGCAGCTTCTGCAGACGGCGCAGCACTGGCGCGCTCTGACGGCTGTGCGGGCGACACGCCGGCGGCGTGGGCAACTGGCGGCGCAGACGGCGTGCTTACACAAATGGTCTCCTCCCCGTCTGCTTCCTGCCGCAGCGCATCGATTTTCCCGTCCGGCACTGCTTTCAGAAAGCAGGCAAGCCGGATTCCCTGCGCAAGACGCTCGACTCCAAGAAGTTTTTGTTCGGTCTCGGACGGTGCTGCAAAACTTCCCTCCGCATACACCATACACTTCCCGCAGGCATGCCGTCCGCCGCAGGGCATCTCCACACCATGTGATTTTTTCAGCAAACTGCTGACTGTTGTTCCCAGCTCTGTGAAAAGAGCTTCTCCATTGATCCAAAAACGGATTTTTTCTCTGTTGTCTGTCATTTTTTATTCTGTCCTGTCAAACAGGCTCCGAACCGTCTGTTTTCTGCCAGCTAACAATCCGGTCTCCTATTTGTCCTTTGCTTCATATGATGTCGGGGTCAAAAGCCCCCGACCTTGATGCCTGCGGATTGTTCCGTGCTGCGCACTCCCACAATCCGGAGGTCTTCCTTATTGACTGTATTTCCAAAATGATATCCCATCGCACCGATGGATGCAAGCGGATTTGTCATCTCAGTCGCAGTGTTGCCGCAGAATAAAATCAGGGCGTGCAAAAAATGATTTCTCATCCTTCACACGCCCTGATTATTTCCGATAATCCTTTATTTTTCCGCGAAACACGCAGATATTTTTCATTCGCCCTTTAACAGGCTGCTGTCCTCGAAGTAATTGATCTTCATCGCTGCCTTGACATCCTTTAAGGTTTCCGCAGCCTTTGCTTCTGCAACCTCACTGCCCTTTTTCAGAATGTCGTAAACATCCGTCAGATGCTCTTCCCAGTATTTTCTTCTCTCACGGATCGGCGCAAGCTCAGACTGCATAACGTTGTTTAAGAACTTCTTCACTTTGACGTCGCCCAGACCGCCCCGCTGATAATGTGCTTTCAATTCGTCCAGATTCTGGTAATCCGGTAAAAACTCTGCAAAATGCTCCGGTCTGCAGAACGCATCCAGATAGATAAATACAGGGTTTCCGTCTACATTGCCGGGATCCTCCACACGCAAATGATTCGGATCTGTGAACATGCTCATAACCTTTTTCTTCACATCTGCTTCTGTGTCAGACAGATAGATACAGTTGCCAAGGGATTTGCTCATCTTCGCCTTGCCGTCGATACCGGGCAGTCTTAGGCATGCCTTATTGGAGGGCAGGATGATCTCGGGCTCTGTCAGGGTGTCCCCGTAAACGCTGTTGAACTTATGTACGATTTCCTTACACTGTTCCAGCATCGGCAGCTGGTCTTCGCCAACCGGAACCGCGGTTGCACGGAATGCAGTGATGTCTGCAGCCTGGCTGATGGGATAGCAGAAAAATCCAACCGGAATGCTTGCTTCGAAATTACGCATCTGGATTTCTGCTTTAACGGTAGGGTTTCTCTGTACTCTGGAAACCGTTACCAGATTCATATAGTAAAAGGTCAGCTCTGTCAGCTCCGGAACCATCGACTGAATGAAAATCGTTGCCTTTTCCGGATCAAGGCCGCATGCCAGATAATCCAGCGCTACCTGTAAAATGTTCTGACGTACCTTTTCCGGATGCTCTGCATTGTCTGTCAACGCCTGTGCATCCGCAATCATAATATAAATCTCGTCAAACTGACCGGAATTCTGCAGTCTTACACGCTCCTTCAAAGAGCCTACATAATGGCCCACATGAAGACGTCCTGTGGGGCGATCCCCCGTTAAAATAATCTTTTTGCTCATATGCCTGTCCCTCTCGCTTCTCTTGGGATACTACAGTGCTGTCTGCAGCCTGCCGCATCCTGATAAACCTGCAGTCTATTGGTTTCAACAGCTGCAGCTCTTTCCAATTATATCCCGTAAAAAGCACAGAGTCAACAGTTGCGTATATTCGCATCTGTTGACTCTAAACAGGTTACAGTTCTGTGATTCAACCTGCGCCGATCAGTCCTCGTGTTTCGCACTGCGCCGCTGGATCCACTTTACAAGCTCCACGATGGGAACTACCAGCACACTCAAAAGTAGTGCAACGAGATACTCTGCAGGCTCCACACTCGTAAAGCCGAATGCCCCGGCAAGCAGCGGGATCTCACACACTGCAGTGGTTGCAAGCAGCGAAACCACTGCCGCTCCAAGCAGAAGCCAGTTTTTCGAGCCAAGCTTGAAAATACTTCCTCTCTGGGAACGCATATTCATGCTGTGGAAAATTTCCGCCATTGACATTGTGACAAACGCCATCGTAGTGCCATGGGCGCTGTTTGTGATGGTCCACTCTCCGGTTTCCATGAAATGTCCGATAAAATAAGAAACCATGACAAGTGCTGTTACCAAAAGTCCCTGATAAGCAATATCAAAGCCCATTCCATCTGCAAAAATCCCGGCCTTCGCATCTCTGGGTTTGCGCTTCATAATGTTCGGCTCTGCCTTTTCCGTACCAAGTGCCAGCGCCGGGAAGCAGTCCGTTACAAGATTGATCCACAGAAGATGCACCGGCTGCAGAATCGTAAAGCCCAGAAGTGTCGCAAAGAAAATACTCAGCACTTCACTCATATTGGAGCCTAACAGAAACTGGATTGCCTTCCGGATGTTGTCATAGATTCTGCGGCCCTCTTCCACCGCGCCGACAATCGTTGCAAAATTATCGTCCGCCAGCACCATATCTGCCACATTTTTGGTAACGTCCGTTCCTGTGATGCCCATTCCGATGCCGATGTCCGCAGCCTTGATGGAGGGCGCGTCGTTAACGCCGTCACCGGTCATTGCCGTCACATAGCCGGCATTTCTCCAGGCGTTTACAATACGGGTCTTGTGCTCTGGCTGTACGCGGGCATAAACGCTGATGTTCCGGAACTTCTCTGCAAATTCTGCATCGTCCATTTTTTCCAGCTCTGCTCCGGTCACTGCCAGGCTGCCATCCTGCAAAATACCAAGCTCTTTTGCAATCGCTGCTGCCGTATCCACATGGTCGCCCGTGATCATAACCGGTCGGATACCCGCTTCCCGACATTCGTCAATTGCTGCCTTTACCTCCGGACGCACCGGATCGATCATACCGCACAGTCCCAAAAAGCAAAGCTCCTGCTCCAGCAGATCCGCATCCTCGCTTTCCGGTTTTTTCGTCCAGACTCTCTGTCCGCATGCCAGCACACGCAGTGCCCGATCTGCCATGGACTTATTTGCCTGCAAAACCTTTTTCCGATATTCTTCTGTCATGGGCAGAAGCTGTCCATCCTCCAGATAAAACCCACAACGGGTGAGAACCACATCCGGCGCCCCTTTTGTAAACTGAATATAATCGTCCTTGCGTTTATGGACCGTGGACATCATTTTTCGTCCGGAATCAAAGGGAGCCTCCAGCACACGGGGCATACTCTGTTTTAAAAGATTCTTATCCTGCCCGATCCGGTTCGCCCAGACAACCAGGGCAGCCTCCGTCGGTTCTCCTGTCACACTGCCGTCTGCATCCAGCTCTGCATCACTGCACAGTGCCATTGCTGCCGAAAGCTCCTTCTCTTCTGCTCCGAAGGAATCTACAACTGTCATCTGGTTCTGCGTCAGCGTTCCGGTCTTATCCGAGCAGATCACCTGGGCACAGCCAAGGGTTTCCACTGCAGTCAGCCGGCGGATGATCGCGTTTCGTTTTGACATGTTCGTTACACCGATGGAAAGTACCACTGTCACAACTGCCGCAAGTCCTTCCGGGATCGCCGCCACTGCAAGGGAAACCGCAATCATAAAGGAGTTCAACGCAACCTCAAAATTCAGGCTGCCTGCCCGAATCATCTGAATCGCAAAAACCAGCACGCAGATTCCGATCACCAGCTTTGTCAACACCTTCGAAAGCTGTGTCAGTTTTCTCTGCAGCGGTGTCTGTCCTTCCTGTGCCTGAGACAGCGCATCCGCAATTTTTCCCATTTCCGTATCCATACCGGTGGCCGTTACGACTGCCACAGCACGTCCATATACGATCGTGCTTCCCATATAGACCATATTTTTACGGTCGCCCAGGGGCACATCCCGTTCCCCGTCTGCCAAAAAGATCTGATCGATCAGCTTCGTAACCGGCACGGATTCTCCTGTCAGTGCAGCTTCCTCTGCTTTCAGGCTTGCGCTTTCCAGAATCCTTGCATCCGCCGGAACCGCATCCCCTGCTTCCAGACAGATGATATCCCCCACCACAAGGTCTTTGCTCAAAATCGAGGACATTTTCCCGTCCCGCACAACCTTTGAGGTGGCCGCTGCCATGTCCTGCAGCGCTTCGATCGCCTTTTCCGCCTTGCTTTCCTGATACACACCCAGCACGGCATTGATCAGGACCACTGCCAGAATAATGATGACATCCGCAAAGCTGTCATTTTCCAGGACTGCAAGCACACCGCTGATGGCCGCTGCCGCCAGCAGGATCACGATCATCGGATCTGCCACCTGTTCCGCAAACCGGCGCAGCAGGGATTTTCCCTTCGCCGCTTTTAACTCATTTGCTCCGTTCTGCAAAAGCCGCTCTGCCGCTTCTTTTTCCGTCAGGCCGCTTTTTTGGCTGTTCAGCTCCTGCAGTACCTGTTGTGAGTCTTCACAATAATACTTCATTCTTTTTCCTCCCGATGGTGTTTTTGAATCACAAAAGACCCAAATACTGCTTTTCAAAAAGAAAACAGTATCTGAGTCTCGCAATTTAAAACAAGCCAGATCGGCATAGGATCGGGGTTGTTGACTTGTTACGCTGATGCAAAGGCGATCCGCCGGCTCTGTTTTATTCCGGCAGCTGCACTTGCTGCGCTCGCTACTCCCTCACAGGGAATTTTGTTTAGCAGTAAGGTTATCATATGCAAAGTCTTCTGTCAATATACATGCCGGTAAAGTTTTGGTGAAATTTTTTGTCCTCTTTCGCTGCGGTTTGACCGGAAATCCTTGTTTTACAGCCGTTCCACCAATGCGCCGCCTGCGCGCAGCACCCCATTCTCATAACCTCTTGCAAACAGCACGCTGCCCTCTGTCTCCATATCGGTCTCTTTTCCGGATGCGTTCAACACAACCCGGAGCCTGCTGCCCTCTGCCCCGGTTTTGACATATTCCACCACCCGGTCAGAGCTGTTATTATTTTCAAATGTGATTTCCATGCTGCGGGCCGCAGGCTCTTTGCGAAGGGCTATCAGCTGCTTTACCTGCTCCGTAATCTCTGCATAGTTTCCCTGTTCGATCTGATCCCATGGCATACAGCGTCTGCAATCCGGGTCAGTGCCGCCCTCTATCGCGATTTCCGTCCCATAATAGATACAGGGACTTCCAGGCATTGTAAAGAGCATTGCAAGCTGCTGGAAAAAGAGATCCTGATTTCCACCTGTCTGATGGATCAGCCGATCTGTATCATGGGAATCCAGAAGGTTAAACAAAACCTCTGTCGTCTGACGCATATAACGCACCAGATTTTCATGAATCGCCTCTTCCAAATCCGATTTCGTCTTTTCCGGCTGATACCAAAACTCCCGGATGGCTGCTGCAAAAGGATAGTTCATAACGGCGTCAAATTCGTCTCCGCCAAGCCAGGGCATTGCATCATGCCAGATTTCCCCCAGCAGATAAAAATCCGGTTTTAACTGCTTTGTCATCTGCCGCAGCTCACGGCAAAACAGATGGGAGATTTCGTTTGCAACATCTAACCGAAGTCCATCAATGTCAAATGTCTCAATCCAATAACGAACGGTATCCAAAAAATAGTCCCGCACCTTTTTTTCACTCGTATTGAGCTTTGGCATCCGCTCCGCAAAGGCAAAGGAATAATAGCGTCCATCCCGGGTGCTGCCCTCCTGCTCCCGACAGGGCCAGCGATTGATCATAAACCAGTCATAATAGGGGGACTTAGGCCCCTTTTCCATCACATCCCGCCACGGTAAAAAGTTACTGCCGCAATGGTTGAATACACCGTCCAACATCACGCGAATGCCTCTGTCATGGGCCTCCTTAACGAGCAGCTTCATAGTCTTTTCATCTCCGAAGCCCGGATCGATCTTCCGGTAATCTGTCGTATCATATTTATGACTTGAGGGAGATTCAAACACCGGCGTCAGGTACAATCCGGTAATACCAAGTTCCTGTAAATAAGGAAGCTTTTGACGGATTCCATCCAGATCGCCGCCGTAAAAATCGAGATTACTTACGGTATGGTATCCCCAGGGCTTTACCCAGTCCGGATCATTTTCTTTGTTGCCGTTGCAAAAGCGCTCCGGAAAAATCTGATACCAGACCGTCTCCCGCACCCACTTTGGCGTCACGTTGATATCCACCGAATTCATCCACGGAAACGTAAAGCACTGTCCCAGCTGTCCGTTTTTCATATCCTCTGGCGAATGAAAGCCATCCTCAAAATAAAAGACCCGTTCTGCTCCTGCCTGCAGCTCAAAGAAATACCGGCACCGTTTATAGGGAGGCTGCACGGGAATTTCCCACCAGAGGTGCTGGGGCAGACGCATTTTTGTCACGATCTCCTCCCGACTGCCTTCCCAAGCCTCGTTTCCGCCCAGAATACCAGTAGAAAACGGGTCTCCATAATGAATCCAAACCTGTTCCACTTCTTCTCCGGTCTGCAGCCCTACCATCAAAATTTCCTCATTCAATGCATAGCAAAACTGCTGTGACGCTCTATGATAAACCGCTTCTAAATGAATCATGTTCAGACCTCCTTTTTCCAAGCTGCATCCTTTTAAACTGCAGCCGATCTCATTTCAATGCATTTCCAGTCCATACTTTTCCTGCAGCTGCAGCAAGGTGATGTCGTGTTGAATATGCTCCGACAAAATTTTCACCATCAGCCCATTGTTGCTGACCGTACCGCTCCAGTTGGCAAATGCACCGCAGTCCGCTGTCAGCGTCATCTGCCTGTCTGTCACAAGCATCAGACGGGAGGGCTGATGCGCTGTCAGCATTCCTCCGTGGGTATAAAACTCCACATCCTCCCGGTTCAGTCCAAGATCATAAAAGGAAAACGCAACGATCCGCACGCCTTTTTTCTTTAGCCGATGGAAGGTCTCTGCAAAACGGGAAAGATCAAAATCCGCATTCAGATAAACCTCCTCCCGGGCATCCTCCAGAAGCTTCCCTGCCCTTGCCATCGCCGTTTCAAAGCCCCGGAATACGAAATGCACCTCCGGCTGCTTCGCCGTCTCATATTCTTCCAGCTGTTGCCTGGCAAGAGAAAGGTTTGCTGTCATTTCCGCCTGCATCCGCCCCAAAAGCACCTCCGGCTCCTGGGCGGCATACAGTGCTGTCTGATCCGGAACCAGCTCCACCATCCCCTTATCCAGCATGTGCTCCAGCGCATTGTAAATAGAAGGGCGTGCAATTGCGATTTTTTTTGCCAGCTGATAGGCAGACATGGGCTCAGAACCGATCAATGCCATATAAATCTGTGCTTCCAGCCTTGAAAAATTCAGATGTTCCAGTGTTTCCTGCAGCTTCATCGTTCGCTTTCCTTTCGTTGTATATTTTATGCAACTATATATAGCATAAACTTTTGCCCTATGCAAGTATTTTTTTGATTTCCTTGAAAAGGAAGAACATCCAGTGCAGATTTTTCAATGAACGGACAAAAAAGGAGCGGCCGGCAGTTCCGATCGCTCCCTCTTTCGTATTTTATTAGTTACAGTTCACTCGTACCTTTTATTGCATGCGCTGTATTTTTACAGGTATCTCATCTTTCTCACCGTCTGCACAAACTCTATATTGGTTTTCGTCTTTGCAAACAGATCCAGCACCTTATCCACAGCTTCATCGGATTTCATACCATTCAACGCACGGCGCACCACGTTGATTGCTTCCATCTCCTCTGCACTCAGCAGCAGATCTTCTCTTCTCGTGCTGGTTTTGGGGATGTCGATGGCAGGGAAAATTCTGCGTTCAGACAGCTTTCGATCCAGCACAAGCTCCATATTACCGGTTCCTTTAAATTCCTCGTAAATGACATCGTCCATCCTGGATCCGGTGTCCACCAGTGCAGTGGCCAGAATCGTCAGGCTTCCGCCCTCGCGCATATTGCGGGCTGCACCAAAAAAGCGCTTCGGCATATGCAATGCCGCCGGGTCAATACCACCGGACAGGGTACGTCCGCTGGGCGGAACCACCAGGTTGTAGGCACGGGTCAGGCGGGTAATACTGTCTAACAGGATCATAACGTCTTGTTTATGCTCGACCAGACGCTTTGCACGCTCAATAACCATTTCGGAAACTCGTTTATGATGTTCCGGTAATTCGTCAAACGTGGAATAGATCACTTCAACGTTCGGCCCTGCCACCGTCTCCTTCATGTCCGTTACCTCCTCCGGACGTTCATCGATCAGGAGAATGATCAGATGCAGGTTCGGATAATTTTTCTTTACCGACATGGCCACTTCTTTTAATAGGGTTGTCTTACCAGCCTTCGGCGGGGACACAATCATACCTCTCTGTCCTTTACCGATGGGGCTTAACAAATCCATGACCCGCATCGCCACCGGGCAGCCGAAGCGTTCCATTTTCAGTCTGCTGTTCGGAAAGATCGGCGTCATATCTTCAAAGTTGCTTCGTCTGGATGCTTCCTCTGTGGTATAACCATTGATCGTCTTGACATAAAGCAGGGCAGAGAATTTTTCATTCTGTGTCCGCACTCTGGTATTTCCCTCTAAAATATCGCCTGTCCGCAAATTGAACCGACGAATCTGGCTGGGTGCCACGTAAATATCATTTTCTCCCGGCATATAATTATCCGAGCGGATAAAGCCATAGCCCTCAGCCATGACCTCCAGGATACCCTTTACCGTAATGCCGCTGTCCAGCTCTGTCGGGAACTTGTCGTCCTCTGGACTCTGGATCGGTGCAGTTCCGCGATTATACGGACTGTTGTAGCGCTCATTATAACGAGGTGCAGGCGCGCTCACACGGTTCTGTGCCTCTTCTGCCACAGGCGCAGCAGTACGGGGCACTGCAGCTGCAGTATTTTCCCGCGCACCATTGTTGTCGCGGCTTCCTGTCCGTCCATTATGATAAGAACCATTGCTGATGAAGCGCTTTCCTGTTCTCTGCTGCCGTCTTTCTTCCCGATCCCCTGCTCTGCTCTCCGGTTCCGTCCCACTGTCATGAGGATCCTGCTTTTCTGCTGCGCCTCTCTTCGGAGCATCTTCCCGCTCTGCTGCGCCCTTCTTCGGAGCATCCTCCCGCTCTGCTGCGTCCTTCTCCGGGGCATCCTTGCGCTCTGCTGCGTCCCTCTTTAGAGCATCCTTGCGCTCTGCCGCGTCCTTCTCCGGGGCATCCTTGCGCTCTGCCGGGCGGCTCTCCGGGACGCTGCGTTCTGTTTTGATTTCTGCATTCTCCTGGGCATCCAACCTCAGCATCGCATCAATGACTTCCGCCTTTTTCATTGTAGAAAGTCCTTTTATCCCCCTTGCTTTTGCAATCTCCTTCAGATCATGCACTGCCAGAGATTCATATTTTTCTCTTATCATTTTTTCCTCTCATTTCTGCGCACGCTTTTTGCGCATGTCGAGTTTGTGTCAAGTGCGCGCAGACACAAATCTCGCGATTGAAAATTTTTATTTTTCAATCTTTACTCCTTTTACTGCCATCGTGATTCGTCCCTGATTTTCATACGGAATTCTACATGAAACGATCTTTTTGAAATGCGCCAGAACATCCCGATCCGGGAAACAGCGGTCTTTTGTCAGAAATCAAAAGTGCCTGTCATTTTAGTGAATTTTATTACACATCGGAGACACAAGTCAAACGTCTCCTTCTGTTTCGCTCATTGTATCACACTCAAAACAGAATAGGAAGATTTTTTCCTTGATTCACTCAAATAAATCAGATATGATGATATACAGAGAGCTACGAATGGCGCGTATGCCCCGACATCATCATTCCTTATTAAATAAAAAGAAAGCAGGCAAATCAAATGACAAATCAGGAAAAAGCGCTGGAACTGCATGAGAAGCTGCAGGGAAAGCTTGAAACCGTTTCCAAAACACCCGTCCGCACCCGTGAAGACCTTGCACTTGTCTATACTCCCGGCGTTGCGGAGCCTTGTAAGGTCATTGCAAAAGACCCGGCTGCCGCTTACACCTATACGATGAAAGCAAACACTGTAGCTGTTGTTTCCGACGGTTCCGCCGTACTGGGACTCGGCAATATCGGTCCGAAGGCCGCTATGCCCGTTATGGAAGGCAAGGCTGTCTTATTTAAAGAATTCGGCGGTGTCAACGCAGTTCCCATCTGCCTGGATACTCAGGACACGGAAGAGATCATCAAAGCTGTTACCTGGCTTGCTCCCGCTTTTGGCGGCATCAATCTGGAAGATATCAGTGCACCCCGCTGCTTCGAAATCGAAGAGCGCTTAAAAGAGACTCTGGATATCCCTGTTTTCCACGATGACCAGCACGGAACTGCTATTGTCGTACTCGCCGGCATCATCAATGCCCTAAAGGTAGTCGGTAAGAAAAAGGAATACTGCCGCGTTGTTGTAAACGGCGCAGGAAGTGCAGGAGTTGCCATCACCCGCCTGCTGATAACCTACGGCTTTTCCAATATCATTATGTGCGATAAATCCGGCATTCT
>ERZ779654.377-NODE-377-length-28810-cov-1.996070_pt1 | contig 28810 bp, 17 predicted proteins | sample MGYA00511075_ERZ779654 | MGnify/ENA primary metagenome ERZ779654 (study PRJEB29588, sample SAMEA2155636) | human gut metagenome | biome: human gut; feature: human-associated habitat; material: faeces | place: Denmark | collected 2008/2010 ...
TGAGAAGCATGGTAGTTTATCAATTAACAGTGAAAATATTTTTCCAATTATAAAGAAATGGTTATATTCAGACCACGATATCTTCTATCGTGAGCTCATCTCAAACGGCTGCGATGCCATCACTAAGCTCAAAAAGCTCGACATGATGGGTGAATATTCCCTTCCTGCAGACTATAAGGGCAAGATTCAGGTGCTCGTAAACCCTGACGAAAAAACAATAAAGATTATAGATAACGGTCTTGGTATGACAGCTGATGAGGTTGAGGAATACATAAGCCGTATAGCTTTTTCAGGTGCTACAGACTTCATCGAGAAATACAAGGACAAGTCAAACGATGACCAGATTATCGGTCATTTCGGTCTCGGCTTCTACTCAGCATTCATGGTAGCCGACGAGGTAACAATCGATACTCTCTCTTATAAAGAGGGCTCTACACCTGTACACTGGTCATGTGACGGTGGTACAGAGTACAACATGGAGGATGGCGACATGGACGACGTCGGAACAGAGATTACTCTCTACTTAAACGACGACTGTCTTGAGTTCGCAAACGAGTACCGCGCACGTGAGGTTATCGAAAAGTACTGTTCTTTCATGCCTACAGAAATTTACCTTGCAAAAGAAAATGCTCCTGAAGAGTACGAGACAATAGACAAGGCCGACAAGCGTGACACTGACACTGTCATCGAGGAAATCCATGAGGACGCCAAGTACGAGGAAAAAGAAAATGACAAGGGCGAGAAGGAGCAGGTAGAGGTATCTCCTGCAAAGGATCAGCTCAAAATCGTTAAGCGCCCTGTTCCGCTTAATGATACAACCCCACTTTGGACCAAGAGCCCGAATGAGTGTACTGACGAGGAATACAAGGAGTTTTACAGAAAGGTATTCTTAGACTACAAGGAGCCTCTTTTCTGGATTCACCTGAATATGGACTATCCTTTCAACTTAAAGGGTATCCTCTACTTCCCTAAGATCAACACAGAGTACGACTCAATTGAGGGAACTATTAAGCTTTACAACAACCAGGTATTTATCGCAGACAATATCAAAGAGGTCATTCCTGAGTTTTTGATGCTCCTTAAGGGTGTTATCGATTGTCCTGATTTACCGCTTAACGTATCACGTTCTGCTCTCCAGAATGATGGCTTCGTAAAGAAGATTTCTGAGTACATCACCAAGAAAGTAGCTGACAAGCTCATCGGTATGTGCAAGACAGATAAGGAAGCCTATGAGAAATACTGGGATGACATCAGCCCATTCATCAAGTTTGGCTGCTTAAAGGACGAGAAGTTCTGCGACAAGATAAACGACTATATTCTTTTCAAGGATATCAATGACAAGTATCAGACTCTTCCGGAGCTGCTCGCACCTGTTGCGGATGATGGAAAAACAGATGCAGAAAGTGCTGATGCTTCTGATGATACAAAAAAAGCTGAAAATACTGATGCAAATGCAGACAGCTCAGCCAACACTGATGAAAACAAGGAACCTGAGAAAAATACAGTTTACTATGTCACAGATGTAGTACAGCAGGGTCAGTATATCAAGCTGTTCAAGGAGCAGGGCATGAATGCTGTTATTCTTGACCACAATATCGATACCTCATTCATCACACAGCTTGAGCAGAGAAATGACCACTACAAGTTCATGAGAATAGATGCAGACCTCACAGAGTCTCTCAAGGATGAATCCGGTGCAGACCTCACTGAGGCAACCACTACTCTCTCAGAGGTATTCAAAAAGGCTTTGAACAATGACAAGCTCACTGTAAAGGTAGAAAACCTTAAGAACGCAGATGTAGCATCTGTGCTCACACTCTCAGAGCAGGGCAGACGTATGCAGGATATGATGAAGATGTACGCAGCCGGAGGCATGGGTGGAATGGATCCAAGCATGTTTGCTGCTGACCAGACACTCACATTAAATGCCAACAACGAGCTTGTGAAGTACATCTTAGACAATAAGGATTCTGAGCACGTTCCAATGTTTGCTGAGCAGCTTTACGACCTTGCAATGCTTTCTACCCAGCCGCTTTCAGTTGACCAGATGACTAAATTTGTAAAGAGAAGTAATGATATCATGCTTCTTCTCACAAAGTAATCCAACAAAGTAATTTTACTGTTAACATCACATAAAAAAGCTGTACACTATGCAGGTTTCATAGACCTGCATGTGTACAGCTTTTTATTAATTACCGGCTCTCTTAAACAAAAAGTTTACAAACACAGCCGATACCACTCCAAGCACTGCTCCTGCCAGGACATCCGTTGGGAAATGCATGAAGTTGTACATACGCGAAAACGCTATAAGTACCGCAAGTACAATCGCCGGTATTCCCATTCTTTTGTTTATAAACATAAGTGCCCCTGCCGCTGTTATGCCATTTAACGTGTGTCCCGAAGGAAATGATGAGTCAAACGGTATCTTTACAATAAAACTGACAGTCTCATCTATCTGACATGGTCTCAATCTGTCGACCATATTTTTTATTATCAGATTGCCCACTATAAAGCTCAAAAGCTCTGCCGAAAGCATCTGCATGCCTCCACGGCGGTATTTTTTTGAAACACAAAGCACTACACCTATCACAATCCACAATACGCCTGCATCTCCGATGGTGGATAAAAACGCCATTACCTTGTCTAAAAATGGTGTTCTGATGCTCTGAATTGCATATAGGATGTCAAATTCCCAGTCCATATTATATGCTCCTGTCTATTATTAATTATTATCTGCCTGTTCAATTGTCGGTCTGAAAGTATTTATTGTACACAGTAAAAAATGAGCTTGTTTTCACATCCTTTTCATCCTTTATACTGATTGAATCCCACAGGTCACTGTTTAAACTAAAGCCTGCTTTTTTTACAAAGTGCTCGTAGTCATCATTAAACTGCTCCTGTTGTCTCTTTTGCAGTATAGTGACCTTGTTCTGCTCTGTTTTTTCCCTGTCCAGCTTGGATATACACTTGATGAAATAGTAGCCGTCATCTGTGCTTATCATATCAGATGTCTCTCCATCGCCAAGCTCAAATGCTACAGCCTCAACCTCCTGTGGCAGAGTGCCCTTTGCAGCATACAGCTCTGTCTGGCTGTCCTCACTGCTGCCTGATGCAACTGCTGCAAAATCTTCCTTTGACAAAAGCTTCTGGCTCACAGCGTCTGCGCTCTCCTTGCTCTTTACAAAGATTTTCTGTATATGGATAACTCTTGCATCCTCATCACTCACCTCTGTATCAACGCCCTTCGATAGAGAATTGTACAGCTTTTGCGCAATCGCATAATGCTCGTATGCGCTCTCAATGTCTGATAAATCAGCCTTTGTGAATTTCTTTTCAGCTTCGTTTAATGAGTCATGGTATTCCTTTGCAGCCTTTGACACACTACTCTTCTCCTTGTCTGTAAGTGTAATCTTCTTCTGCTTTGCAATTGAAACCATGCAGTATATGCGCGTCAGCTCATCAACAGTGACATCCCTGATATATTTTTCCACGTTCGACGCATCATCTGTCTCAAGCAGGTTTACATCATACATAGTGCCATACAGATTTTTGTAATTGGCTAAATATATGAGTGCCTCCGTCTTATCGCACTTCATATTGTCCACGGAAAAAACTGTATGGCTGTTCGTGGTATTTATATCAAGCACTATCTCCTTGCCGCCAATACTGCAGCCGGTGAGAAGTGTCGCTGATGCAAGCAGCATACACATCGTTTTCTTAAAATACTTCATACCTGCTATCCTTCCACAACAAGGAATCTGCCGTCCGCAATGGCAAAGACCTCACTCTGGTCCATAAGCTCATCATCTGACATGCCCGAAATATCTGAGCCTGCCTCATCAAAGTAATCTCTTACTTCTTTTATATTCTTACATACCACAGCCATGCAGTCCTCTAAAAATTCCTCTGCAGCCTCCGGAGTATCTGCGACCTCCTCACTAAAAAGCTGTGTCTGTTTCTTTAAAAATGTGTCTAAAACCTCGTCATCGTACTCGTACATATTGTATTCCTCCATGTAAATTATCTCTTTTCTTGGGCTTTATATACAGCTGTTCATACAGCAATTATGTCTGAAGTATTAATATATTGTATATTTTTGTACCGCCTGTTAGACATTATATAATAGATTGCTGTGACTTGCCACTATTTTTTATATTCACGTCAGGTAACAATTGTCTGCTGTAAACGGAATGAATATATGAGCCTCTCATCCGCCTGTATGCTTTTCCCATCTGTAGAAAAAATCCTTCCAAGTGCATCAGCATACAGTTTTAGCTGTGTGCTGTATCTGTCGATAAGCTCTTTAGCAGCATTTACCCTGTCTGTCTTATAATCAAGCAGCACTATTTTATCATTCTCCAGCCAGAATACATCAATAATTCCCTGAACCAACACACCCTCATAGTCCATCACAAAAGGCTTCTCTTTATACAAATCGCCTCTCTTATCCGCCTGTGCCATACGCGCTGCCACATCTGATGATATAAACTGCTCTATAAGCTTTGGTCTGGTCAGCCTGTACATGTCATCTGTGATAAGCCCCTTTTTTAGCATTTCATCCATGCTTTTCTTCACAAATGCACTGACTGCCACATGGTCTTTTGTATCTATATCACACAGGCTCTTGAAATCCAGACACTCCATGACACGGTGCACTGCAGTTCCGCGCAGTGCTCCCTGATTCACACCTGCTGCATTTTTAGGCTCTTTGCTTTCATTAGTAGCACAGCCTGCCTCATCATCCCTCGCAAAGTCCGGCACATACGTCTCCTTCTCCTCCAAAAGGAACTTAGGACGCTCTGCCTCTCTCTCTGTGCTGTCGTACTTTTCAACCATAGAGTCATGCTTCAGCTCAGATACCGAATATTTGCTTTTTTTAGTTATATCAGAAGCATATGCATACTCAAAATCAAATTCCTCTGCGAGCTCTTTGGCTTTTGTTTCATCCGCTGCACTTATGTGCCCAATAAGCTGCGCTCTTGATATATCGTTTGCCGCCATATCCATCGCAGTTCGTGCAGCGAACTCTGTTGCATCGACTGTGGATACCGTGTACTTATCCGGGTACGACAGCATGGCAGGTATAATCCAGTCCAGGTAACACCCTGCTCCCTCCCTTTGTCCAAAGCTTATTGGCTGGTTCGCATTTACATTGCCTCTATACTTCTCAAAGGATTTTTGGGCATTTGAAAGTCCCCCTGTCAGGATAATCTTTTCCTTCGCCCTGGTGAGCGCTACATACAGCACACGTAGCTCTTCTCCCAGATTTTCCCTTTTAATGCGGCTTTCTATCTCATTTCTGATTAGTGATGGTCGCTTTGTCCTTGGGCTTTTTGTTTTTTCCACAAGGCCAAGCCCAAGCTTTTCATGTATCACCAGGTCTGATTTTGTGTCCTGCGTGTTAAAGCCCTTGCCAAGCCCGGAAACAAACACTACAGGAAACTCAAGTCCCTTGCTCTTATGGATTGTCATAATGCGCACCACATCGTCATTCTCGCCTGCGGTATCGGCCTCTCCGTAGTCTATCTCGTATTTCTGCTGTATATCTATGTACCTGACAAAGTGAAACAGCCCCTTGTAGCTGGTCTTTTCATAGGCTGCGGCCATCTCAATCAGCATATCTATATTCTGTCTGCGCCGTTTTCCTGCCGGCATGGCCGATGCATACCTGTAAAAGCCAGTCTCATCAAGCATCATGTACAAAAGCTCATGGATTGGCGTATCAGCTACAGCACCTCTTAGTCTCTCAAATACCAAAGCGAAGGCTTTAAGCTTCTCGTCCTCATAGCCATTCTCACCTGCCATGGCGCTAAGTACAGCCTGTGCAAAGCTTACGCCCTTAAAGGCAGACCTAATCTGTGCCAGCTCCTCATCATCCATGCCCACGATCGGCGAAGCAAGCACTGCTGCCATCGGAATATCCTGCAGCGGATTATCGAGTATGCGAAGCATGGACAGAATCACCTGTATCTCATACGATGAAAAGTAGCCTGTATTCGACTCTACATGCGCCGGAATATCACAGTCCTTTAATACTGCTGCCACTGTATTGCCCCATGTTGCAACACTTCTCGAAAGTATCACTATATCCCTGTACTGCACGGCTCTTAGCTGCCCTGTCTTTTTATCAGTCACCATACCGTTTTCCATCAGACTCCTGATACGGTTTGCAATCAAAAGCGCCTCTATCTGCACCTTATCTCCATCCTCATCCTCTATAATTTCAGACAGATCCTCATCCTTGTAGTCAACAAGCAAAAGCTCAGGACGCATCGTCTCCTCCGGATAGCTTGCACCGGGATACAGTGCCGCATCGTCATCATACTGCACATTGCCCAAATCTGCTGCCATGATTTTGTAGAATATGTCGTTAGTAAAGTCTAACACCTCATTCCTGCTTCTGAAATTTTTATGCAGGTCTATTCTCTGGTGTGCACTGTCATCTGATGTATATGTGTTGTATTTTTCCATAAACAGCTCAGGACGCGCCATTCGAAACCTATATATACTCTGCTTTACATCGCCCACCATAAACATGTTGCCGACTCCCTGGTGCTCTCTTGAAATAGCGGTAAGTATATCCTCCTGCACCTGGTTTGAGTCCTGATACTCGTCAATCATGATTTCCTCAAAATGTTTTGAAAACTCACGCGCTGTCTCTGTGGGCTCCAGTGTCTGTTCATCCACCAGTATGCGAAGCGCAAAGTGCTCTATATCAGAAAAATCAAATACTCTTTTTCTTGTTTTTACAGCCTCCATCGCATCATAAAACTCGAGTGAGAGCCTTATCAACTCCTTAACAAATGGTCTTTGACGCTCCAGCTGCTCATACATAAGCTCAATTGACATACCAAAGTATTTCTGCTTTATTCCGTCTATCTTCTTCTTGGCAGCATCGCGCATGCTTTTCACGCGCTCCTTTTTCTTCTCGTCTCCGTCAAATTTCCTGATGACAGCAATTCTGCCAAAGGATATTTTGTTTAAGAACTCTTGCATGCCGACATAGCCTGTCACATCAGCCATTCCATCAAACAATGCTATATCCTCTGAAAGTGTAAGCGCATACTTTTCAAGCCCGGGTGTAGCTGATGCCAGGTCTTTCGCCATTGTAAGCTCCTGAACAGCCTCCTCCAAAAGCACCCTGCTGTAATCCACTATCTCCTTAATGATTTCTGAGTCCTCAAGCTGTTTAGCTGACTTTATATCATAGAGCCTTAGGAGACTGTTCATCCACTTTCTCGGCCATGATGAGCTGCCCGCCTTATAGTAGATATCCTCCACCATCTGCCTGACGGCAGAGTCATTTCTCCCATTGCTGTAGGTATCTATAAGGTTGATAAATGCCTCGTTGTCTTCTCTTGCATAATTGTCCTCAAATACCTGTGCCAAAGCATCCTTTAGCATAAGCTTAAGCTCTGCCTGGTCACCGATTCTGAAATCAGGATCCAGATTAAGCTGTGCGAAATTATTCTGCACCACAAACAGACAAAACGAATCGATTGTAGTGATGAGCGCATTGTGAACCAGTGTCGACTGCCTCTGCAGATTCTCATCGTCCGGCTTTTGCTCCTTCAAGCTGTCTATCGCACGGCTGACACGCTCCCTCATCTCAGCAGCTGCAGCCTTGGTAAACGTCACCACAAGCATCCTGTCGATATCCACCGGCGGATTATCCACACATATTCTGTTTACTATACGCTCAACGAGTACAGCTGTCTTTCCTGAGCCCGCTGCCGCCGATACAAGTATATCCCTGTCTCTTAAATCTATAACCTTTTTCTGTTCACTGGTCCATTTAACATCCATATTATGTCTCCCGATTATGGCTTTATATTATTATCTCCATAGCATGCTTTATGCTCTGCCGCTGCAATCTGTGTACGCATTTTATCAAGTACATCTTCCTTATTGTCACCGTTAAAGCTTCTTTCGCTAAATCCCGGTATCCTTGAATCATACCTGCATATGGCCTGAAAAGCGCAATATGCGCAGCTGTCTATTTTTTTGTTCTTGATAGGATTAACGTCAACATTTCCATCGTATATTTCTCTTCCTATCTCGCGAAGCTTCTCTCGCGCAAACCTTGTTATCACATCAAACTCTTCGGCGTTTGCCACCTTTGAGCCTGCAGCCGGTGTCTGGTCCTTTTTTAAGGTGACAGGGATTACGTCAGAGCTTTTCTCAAAGTCCCTGTCCATGCCTCTGTATGCCTTTTCGTCCGAGTTGATAAGCCCGTCAGGCTTGAGCTTCTTTAATATCATCTGATTGATTTCTTCCTCAGACAGCTCCGTGCCCGGTGTCACATCCTTTAAATCAATTACAGGATCGTCGATGTGATAGTACAGCATACCGCCCGGCTCCACACTTACCTGCTTTAGCGCCTCTTTCTTTTGTTCCATGACAGCGTCCATGTACACTGCAAGCTGAAGCTGCGTGCCATAGTACAGCTTCACCAGGTCAAAAACTGTATTTCCCGACTTGTAATCCAGTACCTTCACAAAAAGCCTGCCCTCATCCGTATATGTGTCAGTCCTGTCCACGCGTCCCTTTATATCAACCGTCACATCATTTGCCATATCAAGGCTCTCGTAAAAAGAAAACTCAAACCTCTCAGGCACAAAGCTGCCTCTTCGTATCTGGGTTGTGAGTGCCCATACTGTCTGCTTAAATACCGCCTTCATATGTGATATCGAATGTTGGCTTTCCGCTGTATCAAATATGCCAAAGCCTGCATACTCATCAATCACCTCATTTATTGCTTCCATCGCAAGCTCATCTCTTTTTGCATCTGTCACGCTAAACCAGTCAGTACTCTCCCTATCAAGCTTCTTACTGTATCTTTCCAGTGCTTCATGGTATATATTACCCATATCAAGGGATGTAAAGCCGCTCTCCTCACGCTCTGTAAGCCTCAATCCATAATTTAAAAAATGCGCATATGCACATCTGGCAAACTGCTCAAAGCGCGTGATACTGCCCTCCATGTGTCTGCCGTATATACTTCTTGCCACATTTCGGCTGATCGGATCCTTTGAATAATGCTCAAACTTTGCATTTATGAGCCTCTCCACGGAATTTTTTTGAGCAAATTCTTTATTGTCTACTTCATTACCGTCCCCTGCATCACTGACTGATGCGTCATAGAGCATCACCGCTGCTGCAATCTCGCACCATCTGTCATCCACCTCATTTGACAGCAGATAATCCAGAGCACTCTGCCTGCTTGATATATCCAAAAGCTGTTCTACATCCTCTGTCTCAGTCACGACAAGCTCCGGAAACATCCCCTTTAATATACCTATGAGGTACGATGGCTGGGCAGCCTTTTTTTCACTGTCAAGTCTCGTATAGCTGATATAAAGCTCCCTGGATGGCTTTGTCATGTTTAGATACAGATAAAACCTCTGTATAAATGCCTGCTCCCTTGCCCCGGGCGCAAGCTCTATATCCAGCTCCTTAAGTGCCTCTCTCTCATACTGGGATATAATGCCTCCTCTTCCTGCCGCCTTTGGAACAATCCCATCGTTTACGCCTGCAAAAAACATGACCTTTATGTTGGTCAGACGCGTTCTCTCAATATCTCCGATGGTCACAGTGTCGTATCCCGGCGGTATGACTGCTACATCTGCTGCATCCAGTCCTGCATCCAGTATCTGTGTAAATTCCTCTGCATCCATGCATTCATCACCCAGCACCGCCACATATTTTTCAAAGAGCTGCATGACTATTTTGTATATCTGTCCGTATTCCTTTGATGCGGTCTGGTCCCCTGCATCAAGCAGTGCCTGCTCCTTTTTTGCAAGCTTATCAGGTATATCAAGCAAAACTATCAGCTTATATATAGCGAGCACATAGTCCTTTACCGTTGACTTTTTATCGGAAAACACCTGATATACCGGCTTTAGCAGCTCCATTATATATTCCCTGTTTTGGTTTAAAAGCTCAAGGTCATAGCCTGACTTATGCTTTGGCAGCCTGACCCACTTTTTGTCCCATGCGCTTTTACCTCTTACTCCACAGGCGAGCACATAGTTTTCAAGTACATCTATTTCACTGTCCAATAGCTCACTAAAGCCGCACCGCAAAAATCTGAACACCGCATCTGCCGAGAAATTTTGTGCCGCAATATCGGGTATTGACCTGATAAACTCAATAAACGGATGGAAAAGTATCTCCTGTGTGGCATCGATAAAGTAAGGAATATTGTATTTGTCAAATATTTCACGCACATAACCTGCATATATATTCACATCTCCTGTGACTATAGCAATATCGCGGTAACGCAGGTTTTCGTTCCTTACAAGCTCATTAATTCTTCTGGCTATCTTTGTCAGCTCCTGCTTTGGGTCACGCAGACAGTCTATATGAATGTGCTTTGGTGCTTTTTTAAAGGAGCATCTTCGTTTTCTGAAAAGCTGCTGTTCCATGAAGCTTAGCTCTTCGTTTTCTGCAAGCCGGTAGTTTTTATCAAGGATAATAGGTTCCTCGACTTCTATGCCATAAAACGCTGCCATTTCGGTGAGTGATTTCACTGTCCTTTTTGGCATGTCAAACAGCTCCTGCATGCCTCTGCTCTTAAAGATATCCTCACGACAGTCTATTGTGAGCGTTACATATATTTTCTTTGAAATGACAAAGAGCTTTTTGATGAGCTGGTTCTGTATAGGTGTAAATCCAGTAAATTCATCAAATGCAATGACTGAATTTCTAAGAATGGCAGACTCCTCCGCCACATTGCTAAGCACATTAAGTATTTCCTCTGCAGTAATATATTTGTCCTGCATAAACTTCTCAAATGCTTCGTAGAGCACGAGCACATCTTTGAGCTTATCTGAGAGTGTATCCGATAGCCTGCCTGAGGCAATATATCTTCCGAGCTCCTCAGGTGATATATTGTACTGCACAAGCTCCGAAAGCAGTGACTTTACCTCGCTTATATATCCGATGCGGTTTAAGTTTCTGCCTATTACGCCAAGCTTATCCGCCTCCTGTGCCGCAAGTTTTCTGAGTACAAGGTTCTTGCCTGTCTCCTCAAGCACCGTGAGGTTTGTGATTCCAAGCTCATCAAACACTCTGTAGGCTAAGCGCTTAAAGCTTAGTACATCTATATTCATGATAGCTTTATTCTCCGACAAATCTACAAGCTGTCTCTGCGTCTGCATTGTAAACTGCTCAGGCACTATTACAAGATAATTGTCCCTTGGGTTTGCCTTTGCCTCTTTCACTATCCTGTTAAAGAGATATTTTGTTTTTCCGTTTCCTGAATTACCTGTGATAAACTGTAATGACATAAAAAGACTCCATGATTAACTACTGTGTAAAATGTATACTGTAATTATATCATGAAGTCCTTTATTATTGAATTACTTATTGTGCTTTAATTCAGCTTAATAACCGCTATACCTTGTGATTAGTGATGGAAAAGTCTGATTCCTGTAAAGCTCATTACCATACCGTACTTATTACATGTATCAATAACATGGTCATCTCTCACAGATCCACCCGGCTGGGCTACATACTTCACGCCACTCTTGTGAGCACGCTCAATGTTGTCACCAAATGGGAAGAATGCATCAGATCCAAGTGCTACATCTGTATTTTTGTCAAGCCACGCTCTCTTCTCCTCTGCTGTAAATACATCCGGCTTTACCTTGAAGAACTTCTGCCACTCGCCCTCTGCAAGCACATCCATATAATCCTCACCGATATAAAGGTCAATAGTATTGTCGCGGTCTGCACGTCTGATACCATCCACGAACTGAAGTCCAAGCACCTGTGGTGACTGACGAAGCCACCAGTTGTCTGCCTTTGAGCCTGCAAGTCTGGTACAGTGGATACGAGACTGCTGGCCTGCTCCGATACCGATTGCCTGGCCGCCCTTTACATAGCATACAGAGTTGGACTGTGTATACTTTAAAGTAATCATAGAGATTGCCAGATCGATCTTAGCCTGCTCTGTGAGCTCCTTATTTTCTGTCACGATATTTGAGAAGAAATCATCATCAATATGAAGCTCGTTTCTGCCCTGCTCAAATGTGATGCCAAATACATCCTTTCTCTCGATAGGTGCCGGCTCATATGACGGGTCAATCTCGATAACACAGTAATTGCCGTTTTTCTTAGCCTTTAAAATCTCAAGAGCCTCGTCTGTGTAGCCCGGAGCGATAACACCGTCTGATACCTCTCTCTTGATTACAAGTGCAGTGCTCTTGTCACATACATCTGAAAGTGAAATAAAATCACCAAATGACGACATTCTGTCAGCTCCTCTTGCTCTGATGTATGCATTTGCAAGTGGTGTAAACTCAATATCCATATCATCAACCCAGTAAATCTTTTTTTCCACATCTGAAAGTGGCTGTCCTACTGCTGCACCTGCAGGTGAAACATGCTTGAAGGATGTTGCGGCCGGAAGACCTGTTGCCTTCTTAAGCTCTCTTACAAGCTGCCATCCGTTAAAGGCATCAAGGAAGTTGATATATCCGGCTCTGCCGTTAAGAACTTTTATAGGAAGCTCTCCCTCCTTCATAAATATTCTGGCCGGTTTCTGATTTGGGTTACATCCGTATTTTAATTCGTATTCCTGCATTTTTCTGTTCTCCTGTTTTTATCTGCTTATCTTGTATATTTGACCGTTTATATAGTGTTTTATTTGTTTTTGTTTACGATTCTGCTCTCATACTCGCCTGTTGCGATATCAATATATCTGACAAAAAGTGATACCTTATTGTCCTCGTTAAGTTTCTCCCATACCATATCGGTAAACTCGTCGATATCTCCATCGATGTCTACCCATGTAGGCTCACCCTCAAAGCTTGGCAGTGGATTTCCATCGCCCATATATGTATGGATGAAATGTCCCTCTCCCGCAACCGGTGCTGAGTATGCAAATGTGTATCTGTTGCATGCATCAGGATTGCCGTTGTTGCTCTTTAAGATTGACATAGCGTAATTGAACTCGCCATTGTCAATATGCATGATTCCTGAAATTCTAGGTGTATAGTTAGGAGCGTCAGGCTCAAACTCTCTTGTCCTTAAGGCCTGCTCAAATGTCTGCTGCTTGTCCATCAGCTCATAGATAGTATCTGTCTGGTCACCGTTTGTGACAATTGTCTTGTTTCCGAGCACTCTTACAGGTGCGTAAATGATAAGACTTGGATCCTCAAGCTTTGAAGGGTCAAATGCCTGTGTTCTGATGCCCTCGCCATCCTCTACAAATACTCTGTTGCGGCTGTTTTCGCTTCTGCCCATGATAAAGTATGCTGTTACAGCCTTCTTACCATCCTTTGTGCGGCCGATTACAATACCTCTGCCAGGGTATGTTGTGCTTGATAATTCCTTTGCTAATGATACTCTTTCCATGTCATCCTCCATGTTTTCTGATAATGTGGTCTGCATCCCCAAATTACTCGGGCCTGCCGGAATAAAAAAGACCGTCTGAACACACATAATAATATAAAGCTCTGCAGGAAACTTATATAAATGTGCGCCCAGACGGTCGGCAATCAACTGTTATACTCCATGTGGTTATCCACTTCCGTCAGTCATATAACTGTCTTTATTTAATCATGTATTTTTGTCATTGTCAAGTACCACTTTAAAATAAGCATGTACTTATAAGTTATTCTTATAAGTACATGCTTGTAAACAATGCCATTATTTACTAATTTTTAAAGCTGTGAATAGGTGCCGGGATTCTTCCTCCGCGGTTTACAAATGCATCACAAGAGAATCTGTTTACCGGCATTACCGGTGCACTTCCAAGGAGTCCTCCGATTTCTACCACATCACCTACATCCTTTCCGATTGCCGGAAGCAGTCTGCAGGCTGTTGTCTTTTGATTTATCATACCGATAGCCATCTCATCTGCGATAATTCCTGAAATTGTGGTGGCCTTTGTATCGCCCGGGATTGCAATCATGTCAAGTCCCACTGAGCACACACAGGTCATAGCCTCAAGCTTTTCGAGAGTGAGTGCACCATCGTTTACGGCATCTATCATTCCCTGATCCTCTGATACAGGAATAAAGGCACCTGAGAGTCCACCGACATATGAGGATGCCATGATACCGCCCTTTTTCACCTGATCGTTTAAGAGTGCAAGTGCTGCTGTTGTTCCCGGAGCTCCGGCTCTCTCTAAGCCTATCTCACAGAGAATATCTGCTACAGAGTCTCCGATAGCCGGTGTAGGTGCAAGTGAGAGGTCTATGATTCCAAATGGTACTCCAAGCTTCTTTGAAGCTTCCTTTGCCACGAGCTGTCCTACTCGTGTAACCTTGAAGGCTGTCTTCTTGATTGTCTCACAGAGCACCTCAAAGTTCTCGCCTCTTACCTTTTCAAGGGCAGTCTTTACTACTCCCGGTCCGCTGACACCTACATTGATGATGGCATCTGCCTCTGTCACACCATGGAAAGCTCCTGCCATAAACGGATTGTCATCAGGAGCGTTGCAGAATACTACAAACTTGGCACAGCCTGATACAGGAAGGTGCTTTGTCACCTCTGCTGTCTCCTTTATCATCTCGCCAATCAGCTTTACTGCATCCATGTTGATTCCGGTTTTTGTAGAGCCAACATTTACAGAGCTGCATACCAGATCTGTCTCAAGCATTGCCTGAGGGATGGATTTGATTAAAAGCTCATCCGCCTTTGTCATGCCCTTTGACACAAGTGCTGAGTATCCACCGATGAAGTTGACACCTACCTCTTTTGCCGCCTTGTCGAGTGTCTTTGCTATGGTAACAAAATCCTCTGAGCTCTTGCAGGCCGCACCGCCGACAAGGGCGATAGGTGTAACTGAAATACGTTTGTTTACGATAGGGATACAGTAGTTGTTCTCTATCTCTTTTCCTGTTGATACAAGATTCTTTGCAAGTGTTGTAATCTTGTTGTAGATATTCTCATTTACCTTTGCAAGGTCTGAGTCTATACAGTCGAGCAGGCTGATACCGAGTGTGATTGTACGCACGTCAAGATTTTCCTTCTCCACCATGTCATTGGTCTCAATTACTTCACCAATATTTATCATTTTGCTGTTCTCCTTTAACTGTGTATGACATTTTTATGCTAAACTAGATTCGATGCATCATCTCAAAGATTTCTTCCTTCTGACACTTTATTGTTACACCAATTTCTTCTCCAAGTGCATCAAGCTGGTCAGAAATCTCTGCAAATGAAGCTGTAGCATTTGCCATATCAACAATCATCATCATGTTGAAATAACCTGAAACGATAGTCTGTGAGATATCAAGCACGTTTACACTGCCCTCTGACAGATATGTACATACCTTTGCGATAATTCCTACTGTGTCTTTTCCGACAACTGTGATGATTACTTTGTTCTTTGTGTTATCCATAACAACTTATTCTCCTGTTCTCTTATTCTACGGCTATGCGGTCTGATGCCCTGTCTCTCTTAGCCACATACATAGGGAAATCACTTGCCTTATATGGATTGTCTCCCATTGTGACCTCAAGCCTGACAGCTTCATACGCCAGCTTTTCGTAGTTGTTTTCTTTACTAAGGTGTCCCAGTATTACTGAGCCAAATTTATCATGAAGAAGCTCGCATAACAACTGCCCGCTTCTCTCATTCGACAAATGTCCGCTGTCACCCATGATTCTGCGCTTGAGCGGATACGGATATGCCCCAGTCTGGAGCATATTTATATCATGATTGGCTTCAAGCAGCAGCCCATCCAGGTTCTGAAGCTTTGAAACCAGTGCGTCATCATACGTGCCAAGGTCTGTCACGACTGCCATCGCATGATTTTCGTTTTTAAATCTGTACGCGACAGGATCAGCCGCATCGTGTGATATGTGAAGCGGCTCAAACTCTATATCGCCTATTGTAAAATCGACGCCTGCCTCAATAGGATGAAACAGCTCATCATCTATATTTCCAACGGATTTGGTACATTTTATGGCCCCTATTGTGGCCTTTGTTGCATAAATCGGAATATGATAGCGTCTTGCCATGACACCAAGCCCTGCGATATGGTCTATATGCTCATGTGTCACAAGAATCCCCTGCATATCTGTGGCCGTCATATCAAATTCATTCAGGCCGTTTTCTATTTTCTTACCGCTGATGCCCGCGTCTATGAGCACATGACAATCATCTGTGCCCACACATATACAGTTTCCACTGCTGCCGCTGGCAATGCTGCATAATTCTAACATGTTAATTCTCTTTCCAGTATAATTCTATTTTGTCTCCCTCATGAAGCTCCTCAGAAAACTGGGCATCTCTGCCATTTATTACAGTGGCTATTGCCCTGCCCTTTCCTGCCTGTAAATCAAATGAGATATGGGTAAATATATCGACAAATATATATGTATCCTTGCCGGACAGCTCCACAGGCTCACCGTTTACAATTACTGTAATTGTATTTTCTGATGAGTCTTCTTCGTGTATTTCTTCCTGTATATCATTTTTTGGCAATTCATTTTCCGGCAATTCGTTTTCCGGCACAGCAGATGCTTCAGCTTCTTTAGCAAAATCATCATGCAGCTCATCGAGCACCTGATTCATCATCTGCTCTGATGTTCTGGCCACTGTGTTGTCTACATCCGGCTCTGCTAAGACCGAAGCATCATCTGAATCAGACTCTTGTGTGTCATTATAATTGTTATTGTCGATTCTTGCAACACCATATTCATCTGTTTTCCACTCAACAGAGAAATTTTCATATACAAGAGTGTCGAGATCAGCCTCTTCATTGTTTACAAATATCATCTGGTCTGTGTCAATAACGAGATCCATAAACTGCGCAATCTGGCGCACTGTATAGTAATTTCTTGTCTCAATCACATCGTTTTCCCTGATGCTGTAATCCTCCGGCTCAAGCTCTCCGTTTACTTGGACAAACCTAGGACATGAAACCCTTCTGCCGTTTATGATAAAAGTAATGACAGAATGATTGTACTCATCAAGCTGCGATATCCTATATTCTGCTGCCTCTCCTGCTGTGGACGGCTCTATGATTATCTCACTGTTTGGCTCAAGCGGTGTATTGATGCTTGCAGGCTTTCCGTTCATGGTCACCACTGCACCATCTACGGCCTCGCCTCTTACAAGCCTTGCCACACCGTTTACCGTAAAGTTTATCGGTGTGCCGCGCTTTGGAAACAGCTCATCGTTTGGAAATCCCGCCTGAAGCGCCGCATCGACTATTGTAAGCCTGTTATTGTCATAGAGCTTTATTCTCTCACCGTTGAATCTGACCATGATAAAATTGTTTCTCTGGTCATAATAATTCAGGCATATGCCAATCGGAGTGACAATAAGCGGATCCTTCGTGATATCCTCCTGCTCAAAGATTACCTCGCCAAGCACTTCCTCGCCTCTTAGGGCAACTCTCTCCTGTGGCAGGTCAAGGTCTTCCGCAAGCTTTTCCGTGAAGCCGTGTATCTTGCCTCCGCCTCCGACTACAAAGCAGGCGCTTACTGTCTTATCACCGTTTAGCTCTATTATTTTAGCCGATACCTCATGAGCAATATTGTCAACAACAGGTGCCACCACCTCCCACACATCCTCTGCCGGAATCGTGTGCTCGATACTCATGATATCCTTGTATGTAACCGTATCACTTGTCGTAGACTGAAGCTTGATGCTCTCCGCCATATTGAAATCCACGAGGAAATGCTGCACAATAACTTCTGTCAGCTCATCTCCTGCATGCGGTATCATGCCATAGGCTATGATACTTCCGTCTCTTGTGATTGAGATATCACTCGTTCCGGCTCCCACATCGACAAGTGCGATATTAAGCATACGATAGTTCTCCGGAATTGCCACATTGATAGCGGCGATAGGCTCCAATGTCATATTGGCAACACTAAGCCCTGCCTGTCCCACTGCCGCATACAGTCCGTCTACCACATCCTCCGGCAGAAATGTAACTATGATATCCTCGCCTATTTTGTTTGCCTTATGACCCTCAAGGCTGATAAACACCTCATCATTCAAAAAGAATTTGACTGTAGAATATCCCACGCAGTAAAACTTATAGCTTGTATCGTTAACCTCCTTGAGTGCCTCCTGTGCTTTTTCTATGCCAAGCAGGTCAAGCGTATGGACATCCTCGCCAGTCACCACAGACTCCTGCGCATACTCATACTCCACATGCGTCGTGACAGTCTTTAATACTCGTCCTGCGGCTGCTATACACACCTCTTCAAGTGGCTGTCCTGTCTGTTTTTCAAGCTCGTCCTTTACTTCCTTAATGGTTTTTGCCACCCTGCCTATATCATGTATCTGACCGTCAAGCATCGCTCTGGTCTCATGCTCCCTGACATACTGTGCTGTAACCACAAATTCCTTGTCATCAGTCTGATAGCCGACAGTTCCTACAACATTTCTTGTACCAATATCCAAACCGAATACATTGTTCATTTCCACTACTCCTTGTATTTGCTAAGCGCTTTATTTATTGAAGCTATCGTGTTTTCGATATCTCCATCATTATCGATAACCTCCTTGCAGTGCCTTCTGTACTCAGCTTCTTTAAGCTGGCTTGCAAAGATACTATCTATCTTCTCATCTGAATATCCGCGTGATGACTTAAGTCTTTTTCTTCTGACTTCTTCACTTGCATAAATATACCACAGCTCGTCGCAGATTTCACCATATCCCTCCTCTATAAGGAGTGCTGCTTCAAGCACAAGCATGAAAAGACCTTCTTTTTTTGCCTCTTTAACTGCATTAAGCACATATTGCTTTACTGCCGGATGCACTACTTCGTTTAGAAGCTCTCTTTTTTTATCATCCGAAAAAATCACTCCGGCAAGTGCCGGTCTGTCAAAATGCCCATCCTCAAGCCATATCGGTTCGCCCGCAAACAATTCCTTTAATCTGTTGTAGCAGTCGCTTCCCGGCTCCATCAGCTCATGTGCTATCTCATCGGAGAGCATGACCCTTACGCCCTCAAGCTCCTTAAGATAGCCAAGCACTGCCGATTTTCCGGCACCTACACCACCTGTTATTCCTATAAAAATCATACTATTTCCTTTTCTGTCATCAATGCGCATCATACCAGTCATAGCCACACTCGGTGCCCACCTCCATGGATACCTTCATGTCCACCGCACCACGCATTTCTTTCTCCAGAAGCTTAATCACTTTATCCTTCTCAGCTTCCTTTGTCTCAATTAAAAGCTCATCATGCACCTGAAGGATAAGCCTTGACTTTAAGCCCTCGTCAAGAAGCCTGTCATGCACACGTATCATGGCAATCTTTATGATATCGGCTGCTCTACCCTTAATAGGTGAGTTCATCGCAACTCTCTCTCCAAACTGTCTTTGCATGAAATTGCTCGAGTTCAGCTCGGGAATCGGTCTGATACGTCCAAACATGGTCTTTGTATAGCCATTTTTCTTTGCATCCAAAACCGTCTGATCCAAAAACTCCTTAATCTTTGGATATTTGACAAAATAGCTGTCTATATAGCCCTGTGCCTCTTTCCTTGAAATCCCCAGGTCGTTAGACAGACCAAACGCGCTGATGCCATAAACGATACCAAAATTTACCGCCTTGGCATTTCGTCTTTGAAGATCTGTGACCTCATCAAACGGTGTGTCAAACACAAGGGATGCTGTACTTCTGTGGATATCCTGACCATTCTTAAAGGCCTCTATCATCCTTTCATCCCCTGAAAGCGCTGCCAGCACCCGAAGCTCGATCTGCGAATAGTCTGAATCAACAAACAAATCACCATCCTCTGGCAGAAATACCTTTCTGATAAGCTTGCCCAGCTCAATCCTTATCGGGATATTCTGCAGATTAGGCTCTGTGCTCGAAAGACGGCCTGTCGCAGTGATTGTCTGATTTAAGGTAGTATGGATCTTGCCATCGGATGCAATATATCCTGAAAGTCCGTCAGCATATGTGCTCTTTAGCTTTGTGAGCTGTCTGTATTCCAATATATCCGCGACAATCGGATACTCCGGTGCCAGCTTTTCAAGCACATCTGCCGCAGTAGAATAACCGGTCTTTGTCTTCTTTTCATTTGGCAGTCCAAGCTTTTCAAAGAGAATGACTCCAAGCTGCTTTGGCGAATTTATATTAAACTCTTCACCTGCTGCCTCATATATTTTCTTTTCAAGCTCAGTTATCGAAACAGCAAGCTTGTCTCCATACTCTTTTAGCTTTATTCCATCAGCCCTTATACCCTCATTTTCCATATCATACAGCACGAAAACGAGTGGCAGCTCGATATCTTTATAAAGCGTGAGCATATCCATTTCCTTTAGCTTCTGCAAAAGAACCGGCTTTGATTTCCAGGCAGTATACACCTCGTAGCAGGCACAGTCCACTGCCTTTTTCTCATCCTCCTTCATCATCCGGGTGAAATCAAGCTTTCCCAGATAATCCTTTTTAGATGAGAGCATAAGCCCCAGATAGTCCTTTGCAACCGCATCATAGGGATACTCCCCGACAAGAGGATTGATAAGGTATGCAGCCACCATCATGTCAAAATATTTGCCTCTGTCATCTGCCTTTATCTCTTTGCTCTTAAATCTGTGCAGATTTGTCTTTAAATCCGGTGATATCCATGACTTTACTTCCAGGGTATTTAATTTTTCATCCAGGAAGCTGCTTGAAATCTCATCACCTGTACAGATAAAATAAATGTCCTCCTCTGAAAAACAAATCGAAACAGCAAGATAATCGTTCGAAACCGGCTCCGAAAACAGACTTAACTGTCCATCACTTTCGCTGTTTCCCAAAGACTCTCCCGGTACTACCGCAAAAGCGACCTCCTTGTCCTTTGCCTTCTCAAACACACTCTCTGCAGTCTTTAAGTCCCTTACTACCACAAAATGCTCCTCGGCATTGTTTTTAGGAGCCTCCACGTTAAACCGTGACAGCATGTTTTTGAATTCGTATCTTTTACACAGTAAAAAGGCTTCCTCAGTGTAGAGCGACTCTACTCCGCCACTAAGCTTTGCATCAGAAAATTCATAGTCAACCGGCGCATCAAGTATGATTGTCGCAAGCTCCTTGCTCATAAGCGCCTGCTCCCAATACTCCACTATATTCTTTGAAGCCCTTGGCGGCTTTACATTCTCAGCGTCCTCATGTACTGCCTCTATACAGTGATATTTTGCTATAAGTGCGCCTGCTGTCTTTTCGCCGATACCGGGTACCCCGGGAATATTATCAGACGTATCTCCCTGCAAAGCCTTTACATCGATAAACTCCTTTGGAGTGACGCCGTACTTTTCGATAACATCTGCTGTATTGTAGTTTTCTATCTCGGTTCCTGTCTTTTTGGTCTTTGGAATCCTTACCATGACATGGTCAGTCGCAAGCTGCAAAAGGTCTCTGTCTCCGGAAATGATGGCGACATCCATACCGGCCTTTTCTGCCCTGACAGATAAGGTTCCAAGTATATCGTCGGCCTCATAGCCTTCCTTTTCCACGATTTTAATGCCCATGGCAGTAAGCATTTCCTTTATCATAGGCACCTGCTGCCTGAGCTCCTCGTCCATAGGCTTTCTCGTGCCCTTGTACGCATCAAACATTCTGTGGCGAAACGTCGGCGCATGCACATCAAATGCCACCGTCAGATAGTCAGGCTTTTCCTCGTCAAGAATCTTGAACATGATATTCAAAAATCCATAGACTGCATTTGTGTGAAGCCCCTCTGAATTGGTCAGATCAGGAAGTCCGTGATATGCCCTGTTTAAAATACTGTGTCCGTCTATAAGTACAAGCTTTTCACTCATTTTATACTTTCCTTATTACTTAATATTGTTGTAATCGCTGCCGGTCACACTGCAGTGCAGGCAGTAACGTTAAATAGCTCTTGTATATTTCTTAAGCCACTGAGCCTCCTCATCATTCAAAAATGGTGAAACAAGCTCATAAACTCTCGCATGATAAGCATTCAGGTATCCTTTTTCCCTGTCTGTCATCTGATTTGGATCAATCGCATCGAGATCTATCGGTACATAGGTCAGATTCTCAAAATACATGAACTGGCCATACTCATTTTTCTCACCCTTTCGGCAGATAAGCTCATTCTCTGTACGAATACCGAATTTACCCTCTAAATAGATGCCCGGCTCATCTGTAGTGACCATACCCTCTTCTATCACACGCTCTGCGGTTCTGCCCGGGTACTGCTTCCAGTGAAAGCTGTTTGGTCCCTCATGCACATTGAGCACATAGCCCACACCGTGTCCGGTGCCGTGATTGTAGTCCATGCCAATCTCCCAGAAAGGCTCTCTTGCCAGAATATCAAAGTTTAGTCCCGAGCAGCCCTCCTTAAACCTTGCATTTGCCAGGTTCATATTTGAGCGGCACACTCTCGTAAACATATCCTTCATCTCGTCAGTCACCAGTCCTAACGCAAAGGTTCTCGTGATATCTGTGGTTCCCTCCAGATAATGTCCGCCTGAATCAACCAAAAGAAGACTCTCAGGCTTAAGCTGCCTGTCAGACTCCTCTGTTGCAGAGTAATGCACAATAGCACCATGATCAGCATATCCGCATATTGTGGCAAAGCTCAAATCAAGAAAGCCCTCCTGCTCAGCTCTAAGCGATGCAAGATAATCTGAAGCCGAAATCTCTGTCATAGGTATCTTACCTATATTTGTCTTAAGCCAGTACATGAACTTGCACATCGCAACTGCATCCTTCAAATGCGCCTTGCGCAGATTTTCAAGCTGTACTTCATTCTTTACGGCCTTCATGACAACTGTAGGATCCTCCGCATCAATCACCTTAACACCATCCGGCAGGCTGTCGCAGATGCGGTAATTTACAATCGATGTATTTAAAAGCACTGTCTCTTTTTCATCAATATGCTTCACATATTCATAAAAATCATCGTAAGGTCTTGTCTGTATACCATTCTTATCGAGGTATGCCTTAAGAGTCTCTGTCACAACCTCTTCCTGCAAAAACCATATGCAGCTGTCCTGTGACAGTGCCAGGTATGAAAGCACTACAGGCACATAGCTTATGTCGCCTCCCCTGACATTTAAAAGCCAGGCGATATCGTAAAGTGATGACATCAGATGAAGTGTTGCACCCTTTTGTGCCATCTGCTCTCTGACTCTTTTAAGCTTTGAGCTTATATCCTCACCGGTGTATTTATTGTCAAAAATCATGACAGCTTCCTTTGACATAGGAGGCCTGTCTGTCCATATAAGGTCAATTAAATCCTCATTTACATACATGCTGCCATGCTTTTCTTTTGCGATTTCAGAAAGTCTTTTGCCCCATGCGGCATTTACCACTCTGCCGTCAAAGCCTATTACACCGCCATTCGAAAGAGTATCCTTTATATACTCATCAACTGTCGGTACGCCCTCCTCGCCAATCTTAAAGAGCTTTACAGAGGTATCCTTAAGCTGCGCAGCCGCCTGCACAAAATATCTGCCGTCTGTCCATAGTCCGGCCTCATCCATAGTGATGACTGCGGTACCTGCTGAGCCCGTGAAGCCTGTAATATATTTGCGTGCCTTAAAATGCTCTCCTACATACTCTGACTCATGAAAATCAGCAGTAGGTACCACATACAGCGAGATGCCCCTCTTTGCCATCTCGCTTCTCAATGCTTTTAATCTATCCTGTATCATTTTATTATGCCTCTTTAAATTCAAAAAATTTTGTATCTAATTCCGGATACATTCTCTTTAATGAGATTGGTTTGCCGGATTTGTTCAAAAAGCAATGGCTGCTTTTTGCAGTGGTGCGAAGCTCGCCTGTCTCTTTGTCCTTCATGACATACTCAAGCTCCATCTTGATTCCGTTATACTTAAGCAGCTTTGTGTAGATGACGACCGTATCATCGAAATGTACCATACTGTGATACTCTACCGATATCGACAGCACCGGACTTATGATTTCCATATCCTCCATCTGCCTGTAGTTGAGTCCTATCTGATCCATCAAATCAAGTCTTGCTTCTTCCATCCACTTGACATAGTTTGAATGGTGGATTATACCCATCTGATCTGTTTCATAATACTTTGCGTGGTGCTCGTAAGGACGGATTCTAAGTTCCCCTTGTGAGCCGGCAATCTGTAACTCATTGTTTGCCATAAAAACTTCCTCCATTCATATTTTGATCTTATTTCTATTATGCCACATTGGACAGCTAAATTCAACGACTTGACCGTAAAATATAAACCGCCAAAAATATAAACCGGCTGCTACCTGCGTATCATGCTGTAGCAGTCTCTGCATATATTGCGTGAATTTCCAATCGGAAGTATTCTGCCGCAATACCGGCATCTGATAATATACTCATCCTTGCTCTTTGATAGAAGCTGCATAATCTTTGCCTGTGTTTTGTCGCGCTCGTTTTCAAGCCAGTCCTCCTCCACAATTTTGCCCATGCGCACTGAAAACTGATAGTACAAATCAAGCTTTTTGTAATAGGATTCGTATTTCATGAGCCCCTGATACTTTGAATGCTTATCAGGCTTGTCGAGAGAGATATCAGATGTATACGACATGCAGTAGCGCAGCCATTGTCTGACAAGCTCCCTGTCCTTTATATCTATAGGACATGTAATCATCTTATAAAGCAGATATTTGTCATCAAAATCTGCGATAAAGTATCGCTCCTTATACGCATATCCATACAAAAACAATATCTCATCGACATTGATTTTCCTAAACGGTGCTGATGGCTCTGCCTCATGCCAGAGCTTAATTATCGCATCAAGCGGCGCATCCATTGTAAGGAGCACCTGTGGGAAGCCAAGACTTACTATATCAATATCCTGCTCCGGTATATTTAGCGTATTCTTCAGATAATTCAGATTCTTTTGTCCCAAAGCTGTCACATAGCCTGTATCATACAGACCAAATCTGCCTGCACGGCCCGCTATCTGTTTTATCTCAGAGATGACAAGCGGACGTCTTGATACTCCATCAAACTTTTCCACCTCCAGAAATACAATTCTTCTGACCGGCAGATTGAGTCCCATTCCTATCGCATCTGTTGACACGACAACCTGTGTCTTTTTCTCATTAAAAAGCGTCATCTGCCTGCGCCTTATTTCCGGTGGCAGACTTCCGTATATGACACTTGGCTTTATGCCGTTTTCCTCCAGACGCCCTGCTATATTGAGTACCGACTTCTTTGAAAAGACGATAAAGGCATCGCCCTCTCTTACATCCTGTGGAAAAGAAAAAGGCTTATCCTCCAGCTTTAGCGCAGTCTTTCTCTCATACTCCCTTATCTCATACTCGTCGTGGCACAGATTAATCAGATGAATGACTACATCCTTTGCCACCGGACTCATGCATATATGAATCTCTCCTGCAAGTGTACCAAGAATTGCCCTGGTCCATGAATGTCCCCTGTCATCATCTGCAACCATCTGTGCCTCATCAATCACTGCGATATCATATTCCTTATCACAGTCAAGCATCTCCACTGTCGATGCTGTAATTCTGCTGTCTGATACCTCAAGACACTCCTGGCCTGTAAGCATGGTGCATGGTATGCCTGCATCATTCATCTTCTCATATACCTCAAGTGCCAAAAGGCGAAGCGGTCCCAGATAAACTCCGTTTTGCGCCAGCTTAAGCCTCTCAAGCGCCTGATATGTCTTACCGCTGTTAGTCGGACCTATATGGAGTATGAAGTGCCTTTTCATGCTCTGTGCTTTTGGAAACTCAAGCTCCGGCCGTGCCGGAACCAGCGTGACAATCTCTCTTCTAAGCTCCTTGCTGCGGTACTCATTGTAAAGCGCCTTCATGCTCCTTGTACATATCGCACCTATATACTCCTTGCGCAAAAGCTTTAGAAAATCCTCTGTGAGATACTCTGCCTCATTCTCATCAAACTGCTCCATATCCACCCTGACGAGCTGCGGAAGGATTTCTCTATTTAAAATCTGCCTTGCATTCTTATTGTTGGAATAGTAGGTGATCAATGCAAGCCTTTTTATTTCCTGATGCAGCTTGTCGAGTGCTATTGTCTCGTTTTTTGAAAATCGCGCATATTTAATTGATTTTGCTTTACTATTGAGCCTGTGAATATAGTGTGCCAGCTTTACAGGCTTACCTGTACTTCTCTTCGCATTCTCCCTGTACTGGTCAACATAAAACTGTACCAGTACCTCTTCAAACGATTTTTCCATATATGTGTGTTATCCTCTTTATTTGTATACACCGTTAAGAGTCACCTCAAACGTAACATCCTTTCCGGCTAGTTCTGTATTTGTCTTATAATCATCCGGGAATTTCAGGTTTAAATCAAAGGTTTCTCCCACCTTGTGACCTACCACTCCGTCCTCAAAGCCATCTATATAGCTGCCTGAGCCAAGCACCAGGTCTGTGCCCTGTCCATCAGTGCTTCCACCCTCGAATTTTTCACCGTCCATATATCCGGTGTAGTCAATATTTACCTTATCTCCGTTTTCCGCAACCGTATCAGTCTCTGTATTCAGTGTTGCTGCCTCGGTCTGTGAATCACTGCTTTGTGTCTCGGATGCCTGAGATTCTGTGGTCTGTGATGCAGCTTCTGTACCGTCAGTGCCCTTTGACGATGAACCGCCCGATGTCGCAACTGCCCAGATGAGTACTATGACTATCACAACGACTGCCACTACCGGCACCCAGAATTTCAGCAGATTCACAACCTTTGCCTTCTTTTCTGCCTTCTCTCTCTCGATTCTTCTTTTTTCCTGTGCGATTTTTTTGTTTTGTTTGTTCATTTTGTTAATCTCCTGTTTTATTTTTATTATTGAATTATACTATTACAATTTGAACATTCTGTGTTTCGCAAAAATGACAAGTATGCGTTGTCTGTCAGTGCATTCGCTATCTGTCACTGTTCTCTTTAAACTTTAAACGACTGCGTCTCTTAACTATTTGACGAAACAATAAAAGCAGTAGAAAAATACACACACAGCCTGCGCTTATAGCTGCACCTGCCTTAAGCCCCGGTGTCTCATAATAAAGCTCTATCTCATGCTCTCCCTCATCCAGATGAATGCTCACAAAGGTATCTGAAAAATCCTCATACTCTGCATCCTTCCCATCCACCTTCATAGTCCATCCCTTTTCACTCGGAATAGAAAGCACAAGCTGTCCTGCCTGCTTCACATCAATGTGTCCGCTTATGTGTGTATCTGAAAAATCATCCACCGAGAGTGTTTGCTCATTGAGTGTATTGTAAGCACTCTCAACTGCAGCAATGGAAAGCTCGTATACATTAAATCGTACAGCATCGGCATCAGTGTTTGTGACGGAAACTGTCTCCCCCGCCTTCACGTATCCCAGGTCAAACAGATACCTGTGAGTGGTCTTCGAGTATGTGGTCTCATACTCTCCGTGGCTGAAGGTCAGACTGTCAGTGCTGCACGAATCGTATGCCGCATAATAATATCCGTCATGGTCAAAGGTGAGAGTCGTAGTTCCCGGATTTTCGTCCTGAGTGCACTCTGTCATGGTCAGCATATCCTCTGCTGCGCCAAGGAGCCTGCCAAGGGAATTAATCGAATAGATTTTCGATGACGATGATGGCTTCCACTCATCAATCACTCCCTCATCCATCATAAACCCAAGCGGAAGCGTGTAGTTATTCCGATACAGATAGTGATTTCCACATTTTCCCACAAGTGTAGTCAGCTCATTCTGTGGCTGTATTGATTTTGTAACCATATATCTGACCGAAAGCATGGCTGACGTGACAGGTGTGGCACCGTTATAACAGTAGAAATTCTTGCCTCCCTCCATATAAAGAGCCTGATAAAAATGGCTCACATTTATATTCATCAGGGAAGAAAACTGTGTTCCAGAAGCATAGCCGTATCGTGTGTCATCATTTTTAGTTAGTCGGCCTGTATCCTCAACCCTGTAAAATGGTACATCGTTGTCAGCTGCATCCTCTTTTGCCAGCTTAAGTGCCTTTTGCATATCGTCCACATTGGCATTGTAGCTACTTCTGCCGGTACATCCAAGTCCTGTCACAGCCATATTGACAGCCAGCTCCACAATCGCAATACCGCATGTTATGACCATCAAAAGCTCCCTGTTTTTTCTTGCTGCAAGCTTTAAAAGTACTGTCATAATGCCGTACAGCGCAACAAACAATATACTTATGATAACTGCATAATACTCTGTCACATCCTCACCGGCAAACATCGTGCTTACTGCCATAAGCGCCGATGCAAATACCACTGCCACACCAACATGCCACAGTCTTATGCCACGCCACTTTCTTACTGTAGCATAGCCTATGGTCAATACAAGAAATGCATACAGATACGACTGTCTGCCAGGCAGCGAATCCGGAAAATGCAGTCCGTGCCATATAAAGTCAAGCTGTTTATTGGCAAAGCTTGCCATGAAAAACAACACAAACAATACGGGAGCTATTTTTTTCTTCCAATTAATCCTTTTATTAAGCACAAACAGTATCAAAAGCATCACACTAAAGGCTCCGGCATACAGATTTGGCCAGTTCTCTGCACCCTCATAGACGCTTGCTGTCGTACACATCCTGCCGACCTCCGATAAGAGATTAAAATACCACTCTATCTGCTTTGGGAACTCGATGCCCGACGAACCGCTGTAGCTTAAAATGATAAGCTCCGGGATGATCAGCACCATCGCAGTGCCTCCAGCCAAAAGCGAGTAAACGGCAAATCTCACAATTGCAGCCATTTTACCGCCATTTTGCGTAAAGAAAAGCCATGCAAACCAGAATACCAAAAAGATGCAAAGCATGATGCTCAGATAATAGTTTGACAATATACAAAGTGCCAGTGATACATAGTAAAGCACCGGCTTTTTGTCCCGCACAAGCTTCTCAAGACCTACTATCGCAAGCG
>ERZ779654.396-NODE-396-length-28167-cov-2.872439_pt1 | contig 28167 bp, 23 predicted proteins | sample MGYA00511075_ERZ779654 | MGnify/ENA primary metagenome ERZ779654 (study PRJEB29588, sample SAMEA2155636) | human gut metagenome | biome: human gut; feature: human-associated habitat; material: faeces | place: Denmark | collected 2008/2010 ...
GTTTTTATTATACTTTGATTGTTTTGTATGTGTCAAGTTTTATTATACAGGATTAATCAGGAGCTTGACCGCCTTTCAGAGGGTGCAAATTCCACTATAAATAATGTGTATATTGCAGCGCAAAAAATGATAAATACAACAGAAAAAATCGAAAATCTGCTTACAGAAACGATAACAAATTCTGAAGAAAACTCAATTACAAATGAAGAAATTCTCAGGATACTTGAAATTTCGGACAAAGAAAGTTCATAAACAAGCCCGTTTTGTTTACACAATAGAAATATATACAGATTATTACAGCATAAAAATTATATAATTCGTATATAAAGAGGTAAATAGAGGAAGTTTTCGTATATAAATCATATATAAATTTTGATTTGCAATATATATAAAATATATAAATTACAAATATATACAAAAAATCGTATATAAATCGTATATAGAAAAAGACCCGATGGGGGTCACTGTACCCCACTTGAAAGCTCGGTTCTACCGAGCTTTCCAAAAGGCGTGGGGGTCACGCCTTTATGCTCTTGACCCACACCTCTAACTTAAATATCACAAAATAAAATCAAACTACACGGAAAGGTTGGATGAAAAAATGAAAAGCAAACCTATCAATAAGCTGCTGTCTTTTTCAGAACTACATTATCAAAGGTTTTTAAAGATAATGGAGCTGAACGGAATTAAAACATACAGCAATTGTCTTGCGTTTCTGATAGACAGTGCCTACAATAACATCAAACAAACACCAAACGATGAATGTTTGAAAAACATTCAAGATAACATTGAAAAGCTGCTGACGATTGCAAAAGAAAATAACAGCATGATATATCAGGAACGTGACGGAATTAATACGCTCCTGCACTTCTACGAAGTGCAGGAATTCCACTCAGCCGACAAACGTCTGAGTGACAGCGAACCGCATGACGTCATGTCACGATCAAATGACAACTACAAGAGCATCGTACATCAGCGCTCAGTTGATAAGGGTGCAGACTCCCTGCAAGACGAACAGAGTGACTAATAATGACACCAGGAATATTTCACAAATGCAAATTCGTATACAAGTGGCGAATAAGCGGTGACGGTGGCAACAAGATATTCGATTTTCTGGACTATATGCTCCGCCCTGAAGCTTTTGAGCCGAACAAACACGCCAACGAAATGGAGTATGTATATTCAGAATTTGTACCAAACGAGAAAAGTCAGGCTCAAAACATAAAAGCTGAACGCTCATTAGGTGCTTTCACAAGCACACAAGATAGTCTGACTCCTGCCGATATAGACAAGATACGTCAGCTTGAAGCTGTCAGCCGCTCTGAGGGCTGTCCGAAATATGCAGGAGTTATCTCATTTGATAACGCATATCTGCGGCAGAATAATTTTATAGTCGGCAATCAGCTCAACCGCCAGGCACTTATTGAAGCCGCACGAAAAGGCATTAACAAAATGATAGACAAATCAGAAAAGTTGGATGCAAGTAACTGCTACTGGGTCGGCAGCATTCACGTCAATACAGGTAATGTACATATCCATTATCAGCTTCTTGAATATCACCGACTTGAAGATAGACGCATTACATACAAAAACAAAGGTCAAGACGATATCGAGCAGAAAGCTTTCAACGCTTTGAAAACTGAAATGACGCACTTCATTGACAAAAGTGCCGCCGCTGCTAACCTTACGGAATTTCAAAGAGATGTGCTTGCACCTCATATCAAGTCCGAGTTTGCAAGCAGTATTCAAAAAATAAACGCACTTATCGACAAGCTTCCTGATGACCTAAAAAACAGCGGCAAGCAGTGGTGGTATGCAAAACAAAATGATGTGACAAAAAACGAGATTGACAGTTGTATCAGATCTGTCATATCAGAAAATCAAACTTTGCAAATAATGTTTGACACATATCTTCATAAGCTCGACAGCACACAAGAAATGTTCCGAAACAGATACGGACAAAATTCAAGGTGGGCTGAGTATAAAGAACATCAGCTTCACGATCCGTCAGGTTTTTACTCCAGAGTAGGAAACTCATTTCTTTCTATCTGCCGTGAATACTACAACACAAAGAATGTCAATTTTGAACCACCTGAGGATCTGCAATCCCATATAGATCTTGATAATACTTCTTACTTTCCCAAAACGAAAACGTATCTGTCTGAAAAAGAAAGCGAAGGCTTTTCTGAGAAAAATGAGCCTGACTACAACAACAGTATTTCCTCGCAGAAATCAAAAGTGTATCTGTCTGAAAATAAAAAAGATGATTTAGAGGATGCTATGCCTTATGACTCTTTAGAAGATATCCCTGATGATTTGGAAATGTACCTATCTTCAAGAAATTATGATGAGTTGTATGAACCAAATGCTCCTGACTACAGCAACAGTATTTCCTCGCAGAAATCAAAAGCGTATCTGTCTGAAAATGATAAAAGCGATCAGGCAGTGGAACGTCTACGCATAGATTGGAGCAAGAACTATAAGCTTGCCCTCGACTATATGTACGGAAATGAACAGAACAAATCAGCAGTCATAAAGAAAGACCCCGAAAAAGCTTTTGAAATACTATCAATAGAAAGCAAAAGCGGAAATATTCTCGCAACATATGACATAGGCAAGCTTTATGACAGCCAAATGCTAAAATCCAATGACGGCGATGCATTAAGTCAGCAATATTACAGCAAAGCCTTTGAAGATTTTCACAAGCTGCTGTCCATAGTAAGCATGAGTGATGATAAACGTGATAATTGGACAAAGTCCTATCTCAACTATCGTATAGGTAAAATGTATGAATATGGTCTTGGAATTACTCAGGACTATAACTCAGCTATAGAGCATTATAAGCTGTCTGAAAATAAATATGCTTATTTTGCTCTCGGAAACATATACAAATACGGCTCTGGTGTTGAAACAGACTATGCCAAAGCATTTGACTATTATATGCGCTCACTAAGCAGCAAAGGCGGAATGCCCTTCGCAAGTTATGCCGTAGGACAAGCTTATGAACTGGGTCAAGGAGTAGAAAAAGACCTAACGAGTGCGCATAATTTTTACGCTGAAGCTTTAACAGGTTTAGAGAAAGTATTCACTAAAAACCATGACGATAATATCAGCTACAAGATAGGTATGATGTATCTGAATGGCAAAGGAACGGATATAGACCTTGAATGTGCTGAAAAATATCTGCTGCTCTCGGCGGACTCCAATAACTATAAAGCACAATATATGCTCGGTAAGCTCTATCAGAGCGACAGCAAAAAAGATCTTCAAAAGGCTGAAAAAGTTCTGATAAAGGGTGCTGAAAACGCACAGGATAAAACAGGATTGTGTGAATATAGTCTTGGCAAGCTGTATCTTTCACAAGAGAGATACGACAAGGCGGTATCATACTTAGAACGTTCAGCAGCAAAAGATAATTACTATGCAGCATACACTCTCGGAAAACTCTATCAGGAGCAATTCAATGACAATGCTCTGGCAGAAAAGCACCTTATGCACGCTGCTGAGCATAAAGATGATGTTATGGGAACAGCAGCGTACCGCCTTGGTAAATTGTATCTTTCATTTCAGGACAAAAGAAAAGCATTGCAGTATTTCATCAAAGCCGCAGACAAGGATAATGTTTACGGAATGTATGCTGCAGGAAAAATTCTTCTTGATAGCAGAAAATCAACAGAAGTTTCAAAAGGAATACGCTACCTTTCATCAGCCGCCGATAAGGACTTTGAGCCTGCGATATACACTCTGGGCAAATATTATAGCTCATTCAATAATACAAAAGCTAAAGAATACCTCAAGCGTTCTGCGTTTGAATACAACGATCCAAATGCACAGTATATTCTTGGAAAAGTGTATCTGTCTGAAAATAAAAACGAAATGGCTGAAAAGTGCTTCCGTCAGTGCGCTTTAAATGGCAACAACAGTGGACAGCTCGCTTATGGTTTAATGCTGCTTCGTGATGGTCAAAAGAAAGCAGCATATCAATGGCTGAGAAAGTCAGCACGCTCAGGCAATGACATTGCTAAAAAGATAATAAGCGGTAAAAAAGCGGATATACCATTTGAGTTCAGACTTGCAGGCTGTATGCAGGCGCAGAGGACACTTCTTCATAAATCATCAAGTATGCTGCGCAACGCCCTTAAATCTGAGGAAGCAAAAACCGCACGTCTTATGAGAGAATTTGAGATCGAGCAGGAAATGGCGAAAGCAAAAGAACAATATCATAGCATATAAAGGGGAACTAATATGGATCTTGAAAAACTTAAGCGCATAAAAAATCTTATCATCGCAAAAATACTTTTTGTATTTGGTTGGATCTATGATCTTGCTATGCGTATTTTAAATGCGGTGAATAAAACACCTATTGAAAAAGACAAAGACCGTCGAAATGTCAGAATAAAACAATTTGCAATAGCTACATCGATACTGTATGTGATCTTTAACAGCATTTTTATTTACATCTTTAAAAGTATGCGCAGGGTAAGCCTTAACGGACGCTCTGGTGAATACACAAGCACTCACTTTATGCCGTGGAACATCATTGTTCCGTCAGGATTTATGATGTTCATTTTTGAAATTATCCTGGCAATGGTAGTAGGCTTGTGTATAACAGTAAAGCTCCATACTCTGTGGCGTATGAAGAATGACAGCAAGGACATCAAGGGTGATAATAAATTTATGGAAGATAATGAGCTTCTTGAACACTTTCAGGCAGTCCCTATGGATAATATAAAGTCAGCGGAACAAGCTGGTATGCTCATTGGTGAAAGCAATGGTATGTACTATGTTGAAACTGGCACATACAACACTATGATAGTAGGCGCTCCTCGTTCAGGTAAAGGCGAATGCTATGTGCTGCCAAGTATGCGGCTTATGGCTAACTCAAAAAATAAGCCCTCGCTTATCATAAACGATATGAAAGGCGAGTTGCTTGAACTGACATATGAAGATTTTGCAAATAACGGATATAAGATAGTCACTCTTAATCTTATCGATACGGACCGATCTGATTGTTGGAATCCTCTACAACTTATCATTGACGAATATCTCGCTGCAAAACGGAGCGGAAGCAACGATCTTTCACAAACCTCTAAGCTTGTCAGCTCGTTTGCCCACTGTCTTACAGACGATGTACAAAGCGAAGCAATATGGACAGACTCTGCAAGGTCACTTTTAAGCGCCTTGATATACTATTTTCTTGATAAAGGCTATGAAAAAGGTGATATGTCAAACGTTAATATGTACAGCATAACAACATTCTTTACTGAATTTGGCGTATACAATACGGTGATCGAGGACGAAAGCGGCAATAAGAAAATGGTCAATGCTCTCGATGAGCTGTTCAATGCGCTTCCTGTGGGCTGTCTTGCAAGAACATCCTATTCAACGTCAAAGTTCTCCCAGGGCGATACACGTTCTTCAATATACACTGTTCTCTCCGCAGACCTTGAGATCTTCATGACGGATATGGGTGTTCAAAAGCTGACATCTAAAAATGAAATAAACTTTGCTGACCTTATCAATGAAGATCAGCCTTGCATTATATATATGCTCGTTCCATATGAGGAAAAATCACGATACGTTATCGCCTCGATGTTCGCAGATCAGTCATTTTTGTATCTCGCAAAACAGGCAAGAAAGTTTCCGGACGGAAAGCTGCCAAGGAAAATAGAGTATATGTATGACGAGTTCGGACAAATGACTAAGCTGCCTGACCTCAGCAGTAAAATGAATGCCTCACCCGGTGCTAACATTCTTTTCAATCTATTTCTTCAGGACTATGGACAGCTTAAGAAATATGAAAAAGAAGAAGATGGCATAAAAGGCGGCTGTAACATTCAGATATACATATTATCTCTTAATGGCAATACAAACAAAGCGTTTTCTGAAATGATAGGCAATGAAACAGTAAACTATTTGACATTCAGCGGCAGCCTGTACGGATTTTTAGATCACCAGGGCGAACGAGTTGACAGCAAGGCGCTGCTCGATACAACACAGCTCTCAAAGCTGCCGTTCGGCACCGCTATTGTCAAAAAGATGCGATGTGAACCTATAAAGACCAATATTACGCCATATCATCTGCTGCCTAACAAAATGCCACGCATACCTATAGACGAGCTGCCGATAAAATCACGCAACATTGACCTTTCAGCAGCAATGTATCCATATGACGAGCTTTGGGACAGTCTGGGCGTAATAGGTTATCAGTACAGATTAGACAGCCTCAAAAAGACCGCTGAACGTGCTATGAATGACTACTATATGCAGCTAGGCAAGATAGATCAGATAAAGTCAGACGGCAGCACTGTGCCCGAAAGTATGTATAAGGCTGCACTTGAATTTGAGAAAAATGCTGGTGCGGCTCAACGGCAAGTCATAGAATATCAGCAACAGGTGCAAAAGCTAAATGAGTTTCGTGCAAACGAGGCACGAAAGATCTTTGCAGAGGCATATGGAACAAGCGGCTCAGACGAAGAAGATGGTGATTACACCGATCAGGACGAGCTCTATTTTCCGGGAGAATACCCGGACGATGGTCCGTATGTCGATATCACTGCCCTGCTATATAAGATCAACGGACTTGTAGGCAGCGAGCTTGGAGGATTTCTTTCAGATCAGAACTATGCCGCTGCAAGGGGCTACATAAAGAAAATACAGAAACGTCCTGATATACGCAGCAATTTTGTTGCCGATGAATGGACGGCACTGGAACAATACATAAATAACGAGGAATTGAAAAATGCGAATACCTAACAGCTTTGTTACACGTTTTACACAGGCATCAGACTTGAAGCTTGCCTGTGTATTCTATAGTCTTATCCACAAGAATACAAAAAGAAATCTGCTTGGCTATGAGATCACAGTCAAGCAGTCAACCCTTATGTCACTATGCGGTTGTTCGTTGTCAACGGTAAAGCGTACAGTCCGTTCTCTCAGCAAATGCGGTTTCATAAAATCACAGAAACGTCAAATGACTACACCCAGCAAGCTCGGAACATATACATACACTATTGATGCCGTATCTACAGCTTCTAAATATTTCACCATGGATAAAAAGCTTATGAGCAGATTGAATGGAAATGAATTCAGAGTTTATGCAATGTGCTGTAAGCTGGCTGACAGCTCGCACAAGAGCTTTTTTCAAAGCTATAATGATCTATCTCAGCTTCTAGGCATGAGCCGTCAGGACGTTCTCAGGACGATAGAAAAGCTTGTAAAAGGCAAATTCATTCGTAAGAAGAAAATCAGAACTCGTGCAGGTGATTTTACAGACAACACATATACTGTCTGTATATATGTTCATCACAGCAGAATAAAAAAAGCCTCCCGCCGCTCGAGCAGGAGGCAGAGCATTCATTGCTTTACAATGAACACACCCATTAAAAACACAATTTCATTGTATAACAAAAAATCGGGTTTGTCAATAGGTTTTAAGAAAAAAATGCGGCTTTTAGAGATTTTTTTCTTAAAAAGGGGTAGTGGGTAAAATGAACTGTCTATAACTGACCCATTCTTGATTATCTGTCTGAAATCAAATAATTGATTTTGGTTTATATACTTAGTTATTATCAAAGTTATTGATGAGTATTTGTTTTTTATGTGAAATTCGCTTTTTTCTTTCAGACAGATATCAATTCAAGCTGTCAAAATGCCTGTTTTTGTAATATAATTAATTTATTATATCAAAAAAGGGGATCATTATGACTATCGAAGAACTAATTGACGAAAAAACAAAACTTGAAAAACTTGTGATACAGCTTGCAGGAGAAAACCAACAGCTTAAGGACAAGTTGTCGGCTAAAAAAGCTAGTGACACTCCGTTCGCCGATCTGCTTGAAACGTGGCTGCGCAACAAAAAAATGTCTGTAAAAGCCAACACATATGAAGCTTACTGCACCCAGGTCAATCACCACCTTGTGCCGTATTTTCGCAGCAAAGGTACAATGCTTTCTCAGCTCACGCCAGCAGTGCTTGAAGAATATTATTTCACAAAGCTTCAATCTGGCTTATCAGGCTCAACCATCAGGAAACATCATTCTAACATCAAGATGGCGCTGAAATTTGCCGTAAAGAACGGATTGACAGACCAAAATGCCGCACTTCTTGCAGAACTTCCCTCCTGTAACAAGTTCTGTGGTAACTTTCTCAACACAGAGCAATTTGATCTTGTTCTCAGCAAAATAAAACACACTGCAATTTACACACCTGTGTTTATAGCAGGAACAATGGGGCTTAGACGCAGTGAAGTTCTGGGGCTGCGTTGGTCGGATATCAATTTTGAGCAGCGCACTATGTGTATTCAGCACACCGTGGTAAAATGCGTCAAAGATCAAAAAACAACTCTCGTATTTTCTGACGTGCCTAAAACGAAGTCAAGCCGCCGCACACTTCCGCTGCCTGACAGTGTATACAGCTATCTTAAATGGCTCAAACACAAGCAGTGTGTTTCTTATGTGACTAATCGCAACAGTTATTCTCGTGAATATTTAAAATACATATGCGTGAATAACAGAGGTGAGCTTATAAAGCCAGACGATTTATCTATTCAATTTGGCAAGCTCATGAAATATATGCACATAAACTGCCGCTTTCATGATCTCAGACACACCTGTGCCTCCCTACTTGTACAGCACGGCGTTGCTTTAAAATCTGTATCTGCATGGCTTGGACACAGCAGTTTGGCAGTGACGAGCGATATCTACACTCATTTAACGTTTCAGGAGAAGATCAGCGTTGCTAACACTATTGAAGATTACATGAAAGATGTGAATGTGTCACCGTGACACAAAAAAGCTTGACAAAAACATAAAAATGTAATATGATAATTATAGGATATATTCAATATCGAAAGAAGAATAATATGACAAATTTCAATGATTTTCTTGATGAGCAGTTAAAAGATCCTAAGCTCAAAGCGGAATATGACGCACTTGAACCTGAGTTCACAATAATTCAAACACTGATAGACGCTCGTAAAAAGAGCGGCATAACACAAAGTGAGCTTTCAAAGCTTACTGGCATTGCACAAGGCGATATAAGCAACATTGAAACAGGGAATGCCAATCCTTCAATAAAAACGCTTCAAAGACTTGCCGCCGCTTTAGGCAAAAAACTTAAAATAGAATTTGTATAAAAACACCCTATGTGTCATCGTGACACATAGGGTGTTTTTATTTGCAATCGAACACTTGCACAATATATCAACATACGAAATCGCTAGCTATATGATAGAAAAATTAAAATGTAAATCTTATCACTTCTGCATTTTTTAATTTTTGTTTCCATTTAGCAAAAAACTCCGTTTTGTAAAAACCTTCATTTTCCCACGTTTTATAAGCCTCAGTACAAAACGGAGAATTACTATGAAGGGGGTCTGTTGAATTCTTATATTCATCGGGAATCTCATAATAATATTCTTTTAAATCTATAATTGCAGGAGTTGCGTAATACGAATAAATCAAATCATACTTTAATTCAATTTTTAAAACATCAAAGGAAAAATCAAATAAGACATCACTAAACCATAAAGACAGCTTTTCATCTTCAATATTTAAGCGGCGGTGGCAGTTACGACAAGTGTTGTAGCACAAATAATCCTTGTCATTATACGTTAAATTGCCTTTATCATCATAGGACTCAGTTATAAATACGGGCATATCATACCCGAATTTGTCATGAAGATATTCATACAGATATGAAATCACCGGATTTGATTTATTCATAACCATTATGTCTTTTAAGGGCAGGATAGAAAAGTTTCTAAAAGGAAAAAAATCATTAGAACCATCGTCTATATAATATTCATAACAAGATATTTTAAACACAACAGGCGTTTCTTCCCAGCAATGAGGACACTTGATGTTCGCAATACATAGATACAAATATTGATTAATAATATCTATATTATTATCAAAGAACTTATCAAACTCTTGTAATTCAATAGTATTTATACCCTGAACTTCTTTTCCATAGTAGTAAGATTCCTTATAGTACGGTATCCATTCGCATAATGCATTTAAATGTTTTCGATCAGCACACCACTTTTTGATTTTATCGTCCCAGACAGCACCTCTGGATTTGACAATATCATATTGATATTCAGGAACCTCAAGGATAACCACAAGAAACAACTCCATTTTTGAAAAATATTTTTTCGAAAAAAGTTTCTAAAATGTCAAGACCAAGAAAGTGTGTCACGGTGACACACTAGGGGTCATTTTGCATTTATATATAAAAGATATATTCCCCACCATTAATTTCCGCAAAAGTATTGACAAATTGACAAAATGGTGGTATAATTAATATACAGAGGAAATTTAGAGGGCATAAAAAATTGCACCCTCTAAGGCTTATAATCTCTTGCAGGAGATTATAAGCCCAGCAGCACAGATGTTCACAGCAACTGTGGAGCTTTCAGAGAATGCTATCCTCGTGCTCTATTATAGCACGTTGGAAATAGATTGTCAAGGGCTTTTCACGATGTCAAACATCTGGAAAGCTCTTTTTGCTTTTAGCTGCTGATTCAACTCGTCAAAAATGCAGCTTGAAAATCGAATATCGTAAGTCCTCAAATAAGATTGAGATGAGGTCAACTGATGTGAAACACAAGCACAACAAGACATTGAGTTGTCTTTAAGTCGCTTAGAGCCATGACGTTCGTTTCTGTTCAATCACGCCGATCAGGCATTCTTGACATTACAGAACATGAACACGAGCCAGCCAGTAACAGTTAAGCTAACTGCAAGCCTATGTGCCGACGCCACTATGAATTAACATCAGATGATTCGCTTAAGCTCCACAATGTGCAGCTGCCTTGACAAGGTCTAAGAGCGAAACGAAACAAATGTCACAAAACATATCCTAGCTTGTTACTACAAGCTTTCATATATGCTCAGCAAGGATACTTAAAGATACTTGCTGAGGAAAGTCCACATTTTTATATCCTGTGGATTTTCCTTTGTGAGTATCAAAAATGATTGGTGCGCCAGAAGGGACTCGAACCCCCGACCTACTGGTTCGTAGCCAGTCACTCTATCCAGCTGAGCTACTGGCGCATTCAACTCTAATATTATATCATATGCAAGCACCCTTGTCAACAAGTTAATTGAATTTCTCCACTTATTTTACAGAATGTTCACATCGTTTCTTGTAGCTTCACACCTTTATCCACCCTTTAAATGCCATTGTTTTTCACACTTTTTGTCAATCAAGTGTTTGTAATCATTTGTAATACTTTTTCGGCAAACTGCTCTGTTTTTAACCGGAATTTTTGTAGATTATTTATCATTCTATGCCCTTGACTTATATTCTGATTGTGGTATAATAGTAAATGTTCAATATTATGTTGTAATAAAAGAAGTCAACCACAATATATAGTGGTTGAGCAGGATAGAATGAAAGGAAGAGTATAGGTGAAGATAATAAAAAGAAGCGGCGCTGAGAATACGTTCGATAAGGAAAAGATAGAAAATGCCGTTGCGAAAGCTAATATCACTGTGGAGGAAAAGGATAGGCTCTCTGAGGGAGAAATAGGAGAGATAGCACAGAATATAGAGGACAAATGCTCTGAAATGAATAGGGCTATGGACGTTGAAACTATTCAGGACTGGGTGGAAGCCGATATCATGCGCCACGGCAAGTATACAGTGGCAAAGCATTATATCACCTACCGCTATGAGCGTTCTATCGTCAGACAGGCTAATACTACTGACAAGCAGATACTTTCTCTTCTTAACTTCGAGAACGAGGAAGTCAAGCAGGAAAATTCCAATAAGAACCCTACTGTCAATTCAGTTCAGAGGGATTATATGGCAGGTGAAGTGAGCAAGGATATCACAAGAAGATTTTTGCTTCCTGACGATATAGTTGAGGCTCACGAAAAAGGTCTGATACATTTCCACGACGCCGATTATTTCGCTCAGCATATGCACAACTGCTGTCTTGTAAATCTTGAGGATATGCTCCAGAACGGCACTGTTATAAGCGAGGTCATGATAGAAAAGCCACACAGCTTCTCTACAGCCTGCAATATCGCTACACAATCTATCGCTCAGATAGCTTCTTCACAGTATGGCGGACAGAGTATCACACTTTCCCACCTTGCTCCGTTCGTTCAGATATCCCGTGATAAATATCGCCGTGAGGTAAAAAAAGAGTTCGCAGAGCTTAATATCCCTGCCGACGAGGATACTATAAATAAGGTAGCCGAAATGAGAGTAAAGGCTGAGATAGTTCAGGGCGTTCAGATGATACAGTATCAGGTCATCACTCTTATGACAACAAATGGTCAAGCACCTTTCGTTACTGTTTTCATGTACCTTGACGAGGTGCCGGAGGGGCAGACAAGAGATGACCTTGCGGCTATCATAGAGGAAATGCTCAGACAGCGTATCCAAGGCGTAAAGAACGAAAAGGGTGTCTATATAACACCTGCGTTCCCTAAGCTAATATATGTCCTTGAAGAGGACAACATAAGAGAAGGCTCAAAATATTGGGAGCTTACAAAGCTTGCTGCAAAGTGTACCGCAAAGAGAATGGTGCCTGACTATATAAGCGAAAAGAAAATGAAAGAGCTTAAGGTAGACAAGAACGGCAATGGTCAGTGCTACCCTTGCATGGGCTGCAGAAGCTTCCTTACAACATATCTTGACGAAAACGGCAAGCCTAAATATTACGGCAGATTCAATCAGGGCGTTGTTACAATAAACCTTGTGGACGTTGCCTGCTCGTCATATAAGGATACGGATAAGTTCTGGAAGATATTTGATGAAAGACTTGAGCTTTGCAGACGTGCGCTTATGCTCCGTCACGAAAGACTTAAAGGCACTCCGTCAGACGTTGCGCCTATCCTTTGGCAGAACGGTGCATTGGCAAGGCTTAAAAAGGGCGAAACAATCGACAAGCTCCTGTTCGGCGGATATTCCACCATATCACTTGGCTATGCAGGTCTTTGCGAATGCGTAAGATACATGACTGGCAAGTCACACACAGACCCTTCAGCAACGCCTTTTGCACTTGAAGTTATGCAGCACCTTAATGATGCCTGCGCAAAGTGGAGAGCGGAAACAAACATAGATTTCAGCCTTTACGGCACGCCATTGGAGTCCACAACATACAAATTTGCAAGATGTTTGCAGAAGCGTTTCGGTGTTATCGAGGGTGTAACAGACAGAAACTACATCACAAACAGCTATCATATCCATGTTACCGAGAACATCGACGCATTTGACAAGCTCACCTTTGAGTCACAGTTCCAAGCTCTCTCACCAGGAGGAGCTATCAGCTATGTGGAAGTGCCGAATATGCAGAACAACATAGAGGCTGTTCTTGCAGTTATGCAGCATATTTACGACAACATCATGTATGCAGAGCTTAACACAAAGAGCGACTACTGTCAGAAGTGCGGTTTTGACGGTGAGATAAAGATAGTAGAAGATGACGGCAAGCTTGTATGGGAGTGTCCGAACTGCGGCAACAGAGATCAGAACACTCTGAACGTTGCAAGGCGCACCTGCGGCTACATCGGCACGCAGTTCTGGAATCAGGGCAGGACTCAGGAGATAAAGGAGAGAGTTTTGCATTTGTGATTCCCCAAAAATGGAATTGTGGCGATTTAAAACCCAAAATTTTTTTCTAGCGAAATCGCAAAATTTTGAACATTATAGCCGTTAAAACTCAAAAGTTCAAAAATCAAAACTCGTCAAAAAAATGAACATTATAGCAAGGAAAACTCAAAAACTCAAAACTGCAAAATCCGAAAATAATGAACATTATTATTGACATAAAACAGCAAACAGCATATAACTATCGGGGCAATACAAAATCGTATTGCCCTGCGTTGTATGTATGAAAGGAGCGGAAAATGAATTATTGTGAGATAAAGAAAACCGATATTGCCAATGGCTCAGGTGTGAGGGTCACGCTGTTCGTATCAGGTTGCAGACACCACTGCAAAGGCTGTTTTCAGCCTGACACTTGGAACTTTGACTACGGCAAGCCTTTCACAGATACCACCGCAGACGAGATAATTAACGCCCTCTCAAAGGGCTATATAAAAGGGCTTACGCTCCTTGGCGGCGAGCCTATGGAGCCTGAGAACCAGCCTGAGCTTACAAAGCTCCTCCGCCGTGTGAAAACAGAACTTCCCGACAAGGACGTGTGGTGCTACACAGGCTGTACCCTTGAAACTGACCTGCTTGCAGGCTCAAAGTCCCCATACAGAACGCAGTACACAGACGAAATGCTGAGCCTTATCGACTACCTCGTTGACGGCGAATTTGTTCTCGAAAAGAAAAACATCTCACTGAAATTCAGAGGATCTGAAAATCAGAGGATACTTCATAAAGAGGACGGCATTTGGCTGCCTTGCGAAGATATGTAAAACAAAACCGCTCCCCGTGACATCACGAAGAGCGGTTTTTTATACAAATTGTAGGGGGACGGCGTCCTCGACGTCCCATTTATTGACCATGTGTCATGCTCTTGACCTTACTTTTCAGACTTTGTAAAGAATATCGCCTTTATAAGCTGGATAACGAGCATAGAGCCAAAGCTTAGAATGTATATCCACGCAAACTGCATACCTGTCATGTCTGCTATCTTGAAAAGTCCTTTAAGCGGTGGAACAAGCAGAACGGAGTTTAAAAATACCATTCCAAGACCGAACGCCATAAGACCAAACTTGTTGTTGAAAAAGTCCTTTGAGAAGATAACAGGTCCTTTTTTCTTGCAGGAGAATCCGTGGAACAATCTTGCAGAGCAAAGCACTGCGAATGCCATCGTCATACCAAGAGCTGCGCTTGTCTTGTTTCCCATAAGGAAAGCCGAAGCTACTGCTATCGCTATAACTACGCCATACAATGCTATCTCGCCCAGGAAAGGACGTGTGAGTATAGATTCGTTTGCGTTTCTTGGCTTGCGTTTCATGACCTCTTCGGAGTGAGGTTCAAGACCCAAACCGATAGCAGGAAGCGAGTCTGTAAGCAGATTAATAAACAGCAAATGTATTGCCGCAAACGGAACAGGAAGTCCAAGCAGTGAGTTGAAAAGCACCACAAGAATTGCCGCAAAGTTGCCCGAAAGCAGGAAGAGTATAGCCTTTTTAATGTTCTCGTAAATGTTTCTTCCGTTTCTTATGGCCTTGACTATAGTTGCAAAGTTATCGTCTGCAAGCACCATTGAGGCAGCGTCCTTTGAAACCTCAGTTCCTGTGATGCCCATTGCAACGCCCACATCAGCCTGCTTTAACGCAGGTGCGTCGTTCACTCCGTCGCCTGTCATGGAAACTATACAGCCGTTTGCCTGCCAAGCCTTTACGATCCTTATTTTATGCTCAGGTGTAACACGAGCGTAAACAGCCTTGTCCTTTACAAAGTCAACAAGCTCTTCGTCTGAATAAGCGTCAAGCTCGTGACCCTCAACAGCCTTTGAGTTGTCGTCAAGAATACCTATCTCACGGGCAATAGCCGAAGCCGTAACGATATGGTCGCCTGTTATCATGACTGGCTTTATGCCTGCCTTGCGGCATTCCGCAACAGCCGCCTTTGATTCCTCTCTCGGAGGATCCATCATAGCAATAAGACCAACAAACTCCAATCCGTCCTCGTCCTCTGGACATACGGTATCTTTGTCGAATTTTTTCTCTGCAAATGCAAGTATACGCAAACCTTTTTCCGAAAGCTCTGCCACACGCTGAGTTATAACAGCCTTTTCCTCGTCGCTTGAAGTTATCCTGTTTATAAGAACGTCAGCCGCACCCTTTACATAAAGCACCTTCTCGCCGTCGATAACGTGCAGAGTTGACATAAGCTTTCTGTCTGAATCAAATGGTATCTCAGAAATTCTAGGGAGATCTTCCCTCACCTTGTCAGTGTCAATGCCAAGCTTTGTGCCAAAATTGATAAGAGCCGTTTCTGTAGGGTCGCCTATCTCAACGCCGTCCTTACAGCTTGAATCGTTGCAAAGGATCATGGCTCTTGTCATAGTCTTGACCTTTTCATCGTCAAGATCAACAGCGTCAGTGTCGATTATCCTGCCGTCTACCATTATTTTTCTGACTGTCATCTTGTTCTGAGTAAGAGTACCGGTCTTGTCAGAGCATATTACAGAAACGCTGCCCAAGCCCTCAACAGCTTGAAGCTTTCTTATGATAGCGTTTTCCTTTGACATTTTCTGTGTGCCGAAAGAAAGCACAATAGTAACGATAGAGCTGAGAGCCTCAGGAATAGCCGCAACAGCAAGTGCGATAGCGAACATGAACGAATCCATAAGCTCGCCGCCACGAAGCATACTAAGTCCGAACACTACTGCACAGACAATAAGTATAGCAATGGAAAGCTTCTTACCAAATTCGTCAAGAGTGTTCTGGAGAGGCGTTTTTCTTTCAGAAGCGTTCTGAATAAGCGAAGCTATCTTGCCCACCTCAGTGTCCATACCCACCTCAGTGACAAGCATTTTTCCTCTGCCGTATGTGACAAAAGAGCCTGAATAAACCATGTTAGCACGCTCGGCAAGAGGCTTTTCGCCCTCTATATCGCTCATATCCTTGTCGATATTAACGCTCTCGCCTGTGAGTGCCGACTCGTTCACCTGTACAGAAGCGCACTCTATGAGTCGTCCGTCTGCACATATCTGGTCGCCTGCTTCGATAAGAAGAATGTCGCCCACTGCAATCTCCTCAGAGGGGATAATGACCTTTTCGCCGTTACGAAGAGCCTTAGCCGTCGGCGCAGAAAGCTTTTTAAGGTTCGTCAGTGACTTTTCAGCCTTGACGGTCTGAACTGTACCCAAAATAGCGTTCATTGTGATAACAACGAGAATTACCGCACAGCTCTCAACGTCTTTCATGAAAGCTGAAACTATCGCAGCAATAATGAGTATAAGCACAAGGAAGTCCTTATACTGCTCTAAAAAAATCATGGGAATGGACTTTTTCTTGCCCTCCGTGATAACATTTCGTCCGAACTTTTCGCAGTTTTTCACTGCCTGCTCGGTTGAAAGACCATTTTCACCTGATGAAAACTCAGTGTAAAGCTGGTCAAGTTTTTTCTGATACTGCTTCATAAAATACCACCTTTTTTATTTTTTCCTGTAGTCGCTGCCGATATACCCTTCAAAGCCTCCTTTTCTCATAGGCTCAGAAAAATAAACGCATAAAAAATCGGCAAGACGTTTATTGGGTAAACTGCGCCTGTGGCAATTTAATCAATAAAAGTCTCGCCGTTTAGATATGCAGCGGTCCCTCATCGGAACGTACTGACGCAAACATAAACGGATCTCTCCGCCAGCTACTCTCTTTTACTATGAGGTTATTATAACCTATATTTTTGATTTTGTCAATAGTTTTTTATATATTTTATTGTACATTTGCAACGCTTCATATCATCAAAAAAGTGGGTCTTTGAGACCTGACTTTTGTATAAAAAGTCCTTGGACATATGAAAAAATATATGGTATAATAATTATAACAATGAGCAGCGACAGCGTAAGTCCGATTGTATTCGGACTTGTGCTGTTTTTTTATGCGCAAAAAACGGGAGGTAATGAAATATGAGCGAAGAAGCTCTGAAAGAAAACAAGATGGGCGTTATGCCCATGCCGAAACTCATGCTGAGCATGGGTCTGCCTATGATAATTTCAATGATAGTTCAGGCGTTTTACAATATCGTTGACAGCTATTTCGTAAGCAGGATAACAGATGATACAGTTGAGCACATAGGCGAATATGCCGTAAACGCCCTAACCCTTGCATACCCTGTCCAGCTTTTGATAATCGCTGTAGGCGTAGGCACAGGCGTTGGAATAAATGCCTTGCTCTCCAGAAGCCTTGGAGAAAAGAATTTTGAGCGTGCAGGCAAAATAGCAGGCAACGCCATTTTCATAGGTCTTTGCACCTACATCGTGTTCATGCTGTTCGGATTTTTCGGCACTGACGCATTTTTGAAAACACAGACCCATGATAGTCTTGCTCTAAAGCTTGGGGGCGAATATCTAGGCATATGCTGTGTGTTGTCATTCGGTGCAGTAGGTTCAATGATATTTGAAAAGCTTTTGCAGGCAACAGGCAAAACTATCCATTCCACCATTGCTCAGCTTGTAGGCGCAATAGCCAACATCGTCCTTGACCCTGTCCTGATCTTCGGTCTTGGCCCTTTCCCAGAGCTTGGAGTAAAAGGTGCGGCATATGCCACTGTCATCGGTCAGGTACTCACAATGGTCATAGGCGGCGTGCTTCATTTTGTGTGCAACAAAGAGATACCAAGCGGCATGAGGTATTTTATACCCCAGCGCAAAATGATAACAAACATTTATAGAATAGGCATTCCCGCCATAATAATACAGGCTCTTATGTCCGTCATGACCTACGGTCTTAATGTCATACTCAACAGGATAGGTCAATCCGCCGTAACAGCCTATGGTATCTATTATAAAATACAGCAGTTCGTATTCTTTGCATCATTCGGCATGAACAACACTATCATTCCGGTTGTATCATACAACTACGGCAAAGGGGACAAAGCAAGAGTTCGTTCAGGCATAAAATACGGTATGCTCTACACGTTGGGACTCATGCTCCTTGGCATTATAGGCTTGCAGCTTTTTGCTTCTCAGATATGCCATGTATTCTCACTGTCAGCGGATACGGAGATATTCGCCACCTACGCCATAAGGATAATCACTTTAGGCTATCTTTTTGCAGGTGCAAACATAGCCTATCAGGGAATTTTTCAGGCGCTCGACCATGGCATAGCTTCTCTTGTGCTTTCCCTTATCAGACTTTTAGTTATCCCTCTCCCCGCGGCTTATCTTCTCACCCTTACCTCCTCAGCAGGCAAGATAGTATGGGCAGCCGTTCCGTTCGGCGAGCTTGTAGGCACTGCCGCCGCCATTGTGATAATGGGCAGGATAAAACGTGAGATAAAGCTCAAAGACTAAAACACTGCCCTTGATTATTATTCCAAAAGGTGCTATAATAGCATTGGTGATAATAATGAAAAGGAAAATACTTGTAGGTCTGCTTACCGCCGTTATCTTTTTGGCTTGCGCCCTTGTGATAAATATAACCCCAAAGGTGGAGAAAGGTTCAGTTGTGCTGACCTGTGACGGAAGCAAATATGAGCTTCCCGGCACTGAAAAGACGCGATACTGCAACGGCAAGAGCGAGAGCCTTTCCGCTGAAGAGAGCTTTGAAGATCTGCTCTCCTCTGTACCGTCATTTAATATAAAGGCGGATGTAGATAAGGACGGCAATGTTACCCTTAAAACCCCTATGTCCGTAGAAGTCACAGGGGACAGGCTCGGTGACGTGCTTTACACTGTCTACAGCTATGACGGAAAGGTGCTTGCCAAGGAGTCCAAAAAGCTGGAGCTTCCAAAAGAGGATATTGACGGCTGTCTTGTGAAAATAAAAATTACATGGGGCAAGAAAGACACAAGCTATCTTGAAGAAGATTACTGGTTTGCCGCAATGTACAATACCGAAAGATAAATATAACATCAAAATGTAGGGGCGACCTCTGGTCGCTCACTTTCTTTCTGTAAACTTTCAGACAACAAAACGTCGGACGAATTTGAAAACGTCCGACGTTTTGTTTTTTAACATACTTGAAATCCTATTATGCCCACCATACAAATAACGCTACCGATAAATCTCAGCTTTGTGATAGGCTCTTTTCTTATGAGCGCTATAACAAACAGCGAACACAGTATCATAGGCTGGATAAATGACGCACTCGCAAGGCTCACAGCAATAACAGCGTTCTCCGCAAGCAGACCTGCCACATTCGGAATCTTTGTAAGCACGACCACCCATGCGCCCTTTTGATTTTTCTTGAATATCTCCAAAGGCTTCGCCCTTGGCAGAAGTATGATAGCCATAAGTATAAGCGCAAAGAACAGCGCCATGGTCGAGGATATGTAATTCTCCGACGCTCTTACAACTATGCCGTAGCCGTATCTTGCCAAAAGATAGAACACCAAAGGAACAACTATCCTGCGGTAATTTATATTGCCGCTGTCCGTTCTGCCTGATTTTGCGATAAAAACAAGTCCTGCAACAGTAAGCACGATAAAAAGAAACTTGAAAATGCTCGGCTTTTCACCAAGGAAAATATCCGTTGCATAGGACATGAAAAGGGTGATACCAAGCCAAGCCTTAAGCTCAAAGGCTGATATTTCATCAAGGATAATAGCCGAAAGTTTAAATTCAAGGATCTTCGACAAGCACAGCAGACCTATCGCCGCAAAGGATTGCCAGCTAAGCGTAATAGTCCTGTCGAGGAAAGGCAGACAGCAAGCCATGAAAACAGCCGTTGCCCCCGCCATTAAAAACCCAAGCTCATCGCCGTTGAATTTTGCCGTTGAAACAGCGTACTTGTCACTAAGTGAACATATCGTGTAGCATACAACTACAAGTATAAGCAAAAACATTATTTTTCTTCTTCCTTACTCTATGATTTTCTAAGACCTGTATGCTGTGAAACATACAAAATAACGGGCGACCCAAGGTCGCCCCTACGCAAAGCCGATTTATCAGTTCTTTTTATTTTTCACAAGCCATACTACCGCCAAAATACCAAGTATCACTGAGAACAGAGTAGCAATGGCTAGACATATCCAGCTTGCATACTGACTTTGTATAAATTCGTTCTGCGATTGGCTTCCTATAAGGGTATCTACCCCCGATTGCGAGCCTAACGCTGAGAACAGTATTATAAATGCCATTCTCACATTCATTACGCAGGCTATAACGCTGTAAATATGCACTATACCCTGAAAAAGACACACTCCGCAGTCGTCCTTTACATAGCTTTTCACTCCAAGCACCGCACATACCACCGACACTGCCGTGTAGATAATGAACGCCGCAAAAAGTACTATCGTTGGCACTTTTGCCCCCTCGGTTTTCACTATCATGCTCATAAGCCCAGCCATACACAGCCGCTGCCGCAAGCCCTGCAACAGACCATTTTCTGTATATAAGTTCTGACTTTTTTATCTGCTCTTTCTTTATCTGTTTAGGCATTTTCTTCCTCCGCCTTCTTGCTTTCAAGCTCCTCTTCGGATATCTTGAAGCGTATCCTGTCTATTTTCTGCTCGTCCTCCATTTTCACTGTCATCTCAAAAGGCGGACAGCTTATAACTTCATTCTGCTCAGGAAGTCTGTCAAGCATATCCATTATCCAGCCACCGAGAGATGTCCTTTCGGTTTCGATAGTGTCCTCCGGCAGTCCTGTCCTGTCAAGAAAATCCGATACCGAAAGCTCCGCCGACGCTTCGTAAACACCGTCGCTTATTTTCACAAGGGAGGTATCCTCCTCGTCGCTTTCATCATAGATCTCGCCCACAAGCTCCTCTATGATATCCTCAAGGGTACAAATGCCCTCCGTGCCGCCGTATTGGTCGAGCACCACCGCCATATGCACCTTTTTGCGCTGCATCTGCTTCAGGATCTCAGAGATCTTGCGGTTTTCGGTTATGTAAAGTGGCTTGTTCATTATAAGGCTTATGTCCGTCTTGCCCTTGAGATACATTTCAAAAAAGTCAGACTGGTGGATAAGTCCCACAATGTGGTCTAAGTCCTTGTCATACACGGGAAGCCTTGAAAACTTTGTCTGCACAAAGCGTTTTTTTATGCTCTCCATATCCTCATGAAGCTCAACACCCTCGATATTTACTCTCGGCACAAGTATCTCGCTTATGGTTATCTCGTCAAAATCAAGTGCCGAACGCACAAGCTCCGACTCCTGCTCTTCAAGTACGCCCTCGTCCTGAATCTCGTCTATGATATATTTAAGCTCTTCCTCAGTAACAGACGGCTCGCTGTTCTTGTTGCCCACAAGCTTTGAAACGCCGCTTTTTATGCCCATAAAGATAGCCGTTATAGGCGTGATGATGAACATGAATGCGGAAAGCGGAGCCGCCATAAGAATAGAAAACCGCTCAGAATTTTCCTTCGCAAGGCTCTTAGGCAAGATCTCACCAAAAATAAGCACAAGCACCGTCATGACTACAGTAGCCAGACCCACGCTTCCCTTGCCGAACTTCTCCGTAAAAAGCACCGTTGCAATAGAAGATGAAGAAATGTTCACCACGTTGTTTCCAACAAGTATAGCGGTGAGTGCCTTGTCAAAATTATCGCATATGTTCATTGCCTTCTTTGCAGACTTGTTTCCGTCGTCTGCAAGTTTTTTAAGCCTTATCCTGTTGCATGAAGAAAACGCTGTCTCCGTTGCAGAACAAATAGCAGACAGCATAAGAAGCACAGCGATGATAACAACTTTCATAAAATAAAATTATCCTTTCAGGTCAGAATATAAATTTGCTGCCCTAGTTATAAAAATAGCACTAAAGGCAGTCATGAAAACTGACTACATATAGTTATCATAACATATTTTTTAACCAATTGCAACAGTATTGTTGAAAAAACGAAGTAAAAGAGTTATAATATTCTTTGTGTTCATAATATTCATATGCACAAAAGGAGATAACAGAAATGGCAAAGAAAGATAAAGACATTTTCGACAAAATAATGGACTGGAAGATATTCGGCTGGCTCAGACCCTTTTACGTCAAAAACAAGGAAATGCTTTTGTATCTGTTTTTCGGCGTACTCACCACCGCAGTCAGCTTTGTGACCGCAGGCATCTCAAAAGTGCTTTTGGAGCAGGCAGGCATAGGCAAGGGCGGTGTTTCTACCACAAGCACCGTCATATCATGGATATGTGCAGTAACATTCGCATACATAACCAACAGGATATGGGTTTTCGAGTCTGAAGCAGAGGGCAAAAAGGCGATAATCTCCGAAGCGGCTTCATTTTACGGCGGAAGGATATTCACTCTTCTCGTAGAAATGTTCATGATGTGGCTCGGCTACTCACTTCTCAGCTTCAACTATTGGGTAACAAAGATAGTGGCAAACGTTGTTGTGCTGATACTTAACTATGTCATCAGCAAGCTTGTGGTCTTCAGAAAGAAATAAGCATACAAAAAAAGCTGCCGGCAAAAAATGCTGACAGCTTTTTATTTTGCCCCAGTTGCCACGTTGCAACCGACTAATCTCTGTACATAAGCGTGACCGCCATGCCGTTTATCACGCCCACTACAACTCCGCACACAATGAAAAACACCTTGATAGGCAGGTCAAGCAGAAGCGAGATAAGCCCGAACACGATAACGAACGCCATTGCTCCGCCTATCTGCACAAGAAACTTTCTTTTCACAAGCACAGGAAAACGCTCAGCAAGCTTTGCCGTCTTTTCGCCTTTGTGGTCAAACAGCCTGTATAAAAGCTGAGTCAGTGCCATTGGTATTCCGATAAATAAAATTGCTGTTATAAGTTTGTCCATTTTAAATTCCTCCATTTTTCACTTAAATTATAGCTTTTTTGTATCAAAAAAGGCTGCCCAAGACGCAGTTCGTCCGTGGGCAGCCTCATTGCTGCATATAAAATTTCTTTTATCAACAATTAAAGAACTCTTACGCCAACAACGCCCTCGATAGACTTGAAAGCGTCAGCGTCAACGTCGCCTGTAACATCGAGCATTGTGTAAGCCCAGTCTTTCTTAGACTTGTTTACAAGGTTCTCGATATTTGCGCCCTTGTCAGATACAACAGATGTGATCTGTGCGATAAGTGCAGGAACGTTCTTGTGAAGCACGCAAACAAGGTGGTCGCCTGTTTTAGCAAGCTCTGCATTAGGGAAGTTTACAGAATTTTTGATAGTTCCCTTCTCGATATAGTCGATAAGCTCGTGAGCCGCCATTGTTGCACAGTTGTCCTCAGACTCAGGTGTGGAAGCGCCAAGGTGTGGAAGAACGATAACGTTCTCCTCGCCAAGAACAACATCATCTGCAAAGTCTGTTACATACTTTGCAACCTTGCCGTCCTTGATAGCCTTTACAACAGCCGCACTGTTAATAAGCTCGCCTCTTGCAAGGTTGATAAGACGAACGCCGTCCTTCATCATTGCTATCTGAGCTTCGTCGATAGTGTTCTTCGTGTCAGGTGTATAAGGAACGTGGATAGTGATATAGTCGCCGTTCTTGTAAATATCGTTGATATCAGCTGTTACCTTTACAGCAGGATCAAGCTGGATAGCTGCGTTTACTGAAAGGAATGGGTCATAGCCGATAACGTCCATGCCAAGTGCAACGGCTGCGTTTGCGATCTTTCCGCCGATAGCACCAAGACCGATTACGCCAAGAGTCTTGCCTAATATCTCAGGACCTGCAAACTTAGACTTGCCGCCCTCAACTGTCTTTGGAGCGTCAGGAGTGCCCTTAAGTGAAGCAGCCCATGCAGCAGCCTCTGTTATCTTTCTTGAAGAAAGAAGAAGCGCACAAATAGCAAGTTCCTTAACAGCGTTTGAGTTTGCGCCAGGTGTGTTGAATACAACGATTCCCTGCTCTGCGCACTTCTCAACTGGAATGTTGTTTACACCTGCACCTGCTCTTGCAATAGCAAGCAGGCTCTCAGGCATTTCCATATCGTGCATCTTTGCTGAACGTACCATTATAGCGGTAGGATTTTCAGCATTGTCGCTTACTGTGTACTTAGCCTTGTCAAAGATATCAGTACCGCAGGTAGCGATCTTATTTAATGTCTTTATCTCATACATTGTAAATTACCCTCTCTTATAATAAGGTTACGCTTATGCGTTCTCAGCCTCGAACTTCTTCATGAACTCAACGAGCTTTTCAACGCCCTCGATAGGCATTGCGTTGTAGATAGAAGCTCTCATACCGCCAACAGTTCTGTGACCCTTGAGGTTTACAAAGCCTGCTGCTGTAGCCTCAGCAACGAACTTCTTGTCAAGCTCAGCGTCGCCTGTTACGAATGGAACGTTCATAAGAGATCTGTCCTCAGGAACAACAGTGCCCTTGAAGAGCTTGCTCTGGTCAAGATAATCATAGAGTATCTTAGCCTTCTTCTCGTTGTGAGCCTTCATAGCCTCAAGACCGCCCATTTTCTTTATCCACTTGAATACCTTGCCGCAGATGTAGATGCCATAGCAAGGAGGTGTATTGTAAAGAGAGTCAGCGTCAGCCTGAGTTTTCCACTTGAGCATTGTAGGTGTGCCCTCAAGAACATCGTCAGTGATAAGATCTTCTCTGATGATAGCAATAACAACGCCGGCAGGGCCAACGTTCTTCTGAACGCCGCCGTAAATAACACCGTACTTTGTTACGTCAACAGGCTCAGACAGGAAGCAGGAAGAAACGTCTGCAACAAGTGTGTGACCCTTTGTGTTAGGCAGAGTCTTATACTTTGTACCATAGATAGTATTGTTTTCGCAGATATAAACATAGTCAGCGTCCTCTGGGATATCCAGATCTGAACAATCAGGGATATAAGAGAAAGTCTTGTCAGCAGAAGAAGCCACAGCAACAGCCTCGCCGTATTTCTGAGCCTCCTGATAAGCCTTCTTAGCCCACTGACCTGTGATTATGTAAGCCGCTTTCTTGTTCTTCATAAGGTTCATAGGAACGGCTGAGAACTGCTGAGAAGCACCGCCCTGAAGGAACAGCACCTTATAGTTATCAGGGATACCCATAAGATCTCTGATGTCCTTTTCAGCTTCCTTGATGATGTCATCGAACGCCTTGGAACGGTGGCTCATCTCCATTACGCTCATACCTGTGCCCTTATAATCGAGCATTTCATCGGCAGCTTCCTTAAGCACTTCCTCAGGGAGTACAGCAGGACCTGCGCTGAAGTTATATACTCTACCCATTGTTAAACCCTCCATATAAATTAGTTTCTTAGTTTCATTATTTATAAAGACTATAAATATATAAATTAATAATAATATTATATGCCTTTTATAAAAAAAAGTCAAGGGCTGTCATATAAAAATACTCACTCGTCATAAGTTTTTGTACATATCAGCACATAAAACAGCCCTGAAAACGTGCATTTTTACACCTTACCCATGCCGTTATATATAATAAGCACTGAAAAGCATGAAAAATCAGAATAATACTAAAGCGTTAAAAAGAGGTTAAAATTTTTGGTATTCCTTGAAATCTCCATATTTGTGTAGTATAATGTAATCAAGAAAATGCGACAGTTGTATAATAATCGGGGAACAATTGTCACTCTCAGGGAAAGAGGATATATATGCAAAAGATATTTTATGTTTCAAGAAATGAGGACAAAGCCCATGATGGAAAAGCCCCGGATATGGACAGATTTCAGCGAGTTGAAAAGCTCAACAGTCTGATTGCGGCAGGCTGGGCTATAAAGGAAATGAAAAGCGAAAACAACAGCACATTCTTTGTGCTTGAGAAAGCAGACTAGACTTAAAATGACGGTATAAGACCGTACCCTGCCAATAACGCAGACACGACGTCCCGCCAACAAGTTCGCCAGGTCTTTCAACAAACTTATAGGACGGTAGCCCCACCGTCCTGTTTTTATGTGCAGATAAATTTTGCGAAAACGTTTTATGGGTATTGCATTTCAGAGAGAAATATTGTATAATTAATGTAATCGTTTTAATGAGTACAAATGATACTATACATATTATAAAGGAGTAAAAAAATATGGCTTATGTAATCGGCGTAGACTGCGGCACAAGCGGCACTAAGACGGTGCTTTTTGACGAAAAGGGTACTGTTATCTCTTCTGTAACTATTGAATATCCTATGTATCAGCCTAAAAACGGCTATGCAGAACAGGATCCTGCTGACTGGGCAAACGCAATGATAAACACTATCAAGGCTGTTATGACCAAAAGCGGCGTAAATAAAGAGGACGTTGCAGGTGTTGGTATCTCTGGACAGATGCACGGACTTGTTATGCTTGACAAGGACGACAACGTTCTTAGAAAGTCCATAATATGGTGCGATCAGAGAACTGCCGCAGAAGTTGAAGAAATGAACGAAAAGCTAGGCAGAGAAAAGCTCATCAAGATAACAGCAAACCCTGCCCTCACAGGCTGGACGGCTGCGAAAATCCTTTGGGTAAAGAACAACGAGCCTGATATATATGAAAAGTGCAGACACATTCTTCTGCCAAAGGACTATCTGAGATTTATCCTCACTGGCGAATATGCAACAGAGGTTTCCGACGCAAGCGGTATGCAGCTTCTTGACGTGCCAAACCGCTGCTGGTCAAAGGAAGTCTGCGATACGCTTGGCATTGATATGTCAATGCTGGGCAAGGTGTACGAGTCATGCGAGGTAACAGGCAAGGTCACAAAGAAAATGGCTGAGCTTACAGGACTTAAAGAGGGTACTATAGTAGTAGGCGGAGCAGGCGACAATGCCGCTGCGGCTATCGGAACAGGCGTTGCAGAGGACGGCAAGGCGTTCACAACTATCGGAACATCAGGTGTTGTATTCGCACACACTTCTTCTATCTCTATCGACCCAAAGGGCAGAGTTCACACCTGCTGTGCAGCAGTACCGAACGCATGGCACGTTATGGGTGTTACACAAGGCGCAGGACTTTCGCTGAAATGGTTTAGGGATAATTTCTGCAATGCAGAGAAAGAAACAGCAAAGTGCATGGGCGTTGACGAATATTATCTCATGGATAAGGAAGCAGAGAAAGTGCCTGTTGGTGCAAACAGACTTCTCTATCTGCCATATCTCATGGGCGAAAGAACACCGCATCTTGACCCTGACGCAAGAGGAGTATTCTTCGGACTTTCCGCAATGCACACAAAGCGTGATATGCTGAGAGCAGTAATGGAGGGCGTATCATACTCCCTGAGAGATTGCGTTGAGGTATTCAGAGAAATGAATATCAACGTATCCGACATGATGGCATGTGGAGGCGGCGGAAGCTCACCGCTGTGGAGATCAATGCTCGCAGATCTTTACAACTGTCCTGTAAAAACAGCTTCATCGAAAGAAGGTCCAGCCCTTGGCGTAGCACTTCTTGCAGCAACAGGCGCAGGCATTTACTCATCAGTACCGGAAGCTTGTAAGGCAGTAGTAAAGACCGACAAGGTACAGCAGCCTGAAGCAGAGCGAGTACCTGAATATGAGAAATACTACAAGCTTTACACAGAGATCTATCCTGCACTGAAAGCAGAATTTGCAAAGCTTGCGAAGATGTAATATAAAACCAAAAGCTCCGATCATTTCGGAGCTTTTTTGTGTTAGAATATTTTGACAACTAAAAAACGGCTCTCCACAATAGCGGAAAGCCGTTTTT
>ERZ779654.407-NODE-407-length-27965-cov-6.235543_pt1 | contig 27965 bp, 26 predicted proteins | sample MGYA00511075_ERZ779654 | MGnify/ENA primary metagenome ERZ779654 (study PRJEB29588, sample SAMEA2155636) | human gut metagenome | biome: human gut; feature: human-associated habitat; material: faeces | place: Denmark | collected 2008/2010 ...
CTGTAAAATCGCCGATGCCGGAGCTATTTGCTGTGTCGCCGGTTTCGTTTTGACTATCGCCAGGTCTGGTTTCGATCCCGCCGCTGCTTTGCCCTTCGCGGTCGGATGCAGCACTGCTCCCGTCGGTTTCGCTGCCGTCCGCCACGCCGTTTTGTCCGCTTTTTCCTCCGCCCGCCTGCTCATTTTCCAACCGCGCAAGCTCTTCAAGTGATAGGTTCCTGCCATCCGTCGGCGCATTTTTTTCTGTATTGTCACCACTCATCCCGGTGTATTCGTCCCTCCCTTCCGCCAGCAGAATCTTTTCCACCATATCAGAATTTTCCTGCGCCAGCTGCGCAGTTTTTGTTTTGCTCTGATAACCAAGAAACGGAAAAATCCATCCGGACACAGAGATCCTGCCGTTGTCCCCTGCCGCTGCGATCACCGGACAGAAGGCATTTAAAAGCTCCAGCTCTGCATTCTCCGTCAGAAGCTCCCTGAAATTTCGTTCCTCTGCGCGCGGAAACGTAAGAAAAACAATTCCCGCTATCACAATGGCAATCACTGCCCGATATCTGTTTTTTTTCGGTCTGTCTTTTTTCCCCATGCTGCAATATATGCGCACAGGAAGGCTGGAATCACTTTTCCCGGCTCAGTACCTGATTGGTTCGCCATCACTTTTCCTAACCAAGCACCTGGCTGGTTCGTAATCACCCTTCCGGATTCAATGCCGGTTGGTTCGCCATCACCCTTCCGGGTTCAGCGCCCGGTTGATTCCATCCGACACGATTTCGCTCAGATACAAAATTGTCTCATCGATGTCCTTTCCGGTCACATACATATTGTTCAGACCGGACAGTGCCTGCGGATGCTCGCGATTTTGAAGCAACGCAGAATCGTTTTCCTGTTCCATCTCCCGCAGCGCGTCTCCGACGATTGTCGCAGCATCCACTACCGTCGGCACACCAATCGCAAGCACCGGCACTCCCAGAGATTCCCCGGTCAGCGCATTTCTGTGGTTGCCGACCCCTGAACCCGGATAGATTCCTGCATCACTGATCTGGAACGTCCGGTTTAACCGCTTTGTACTACGCGCCGCAAGCGCATCGACAACCAGCACCAGATCCGGCTTTGTCTCCTTCACAACGCCCCGCACGATTTCTGCGCTCTCCATGCCTGTCTGCGCCATTACTCCGGGGACAAGACAGCTGACGCGGTTCATTTTTTTCCGGTTATACGCTGCAGCGCCAAACTCGAGAATGATGTGCCGGTTAATAAACAGTCTGTCCGCCACCCGCGGTCCCAGTGCATCCGCCGTCACCTGCCGGTTTCCAAGCCCCACGACCAGCACGGATTTTTCAGTCTCCGGATCAGGAATCAGTTTCTGCAGCTGCACCGAAAGTTCCTTCGCCACCTCCTGCTGATACTCCTCCTCGTCGTTTCCAAGCTGTCCGGCTTCCAGTGTAACGTATGTTCCGATCGGTTTCCCCATAATTTTTGCGCCGTTTTTCGTCTCTATTTTTACCCGCGTCACCAAAATTCCCGTTTCCGGTCTGGTTTCTTCTTCCAGAATTACCCCGTGAATTTCAACGCCGGACTCCCGAATCCGTTCCCCCTCTTCCAGTGCAAGATCTGTCCGAACGACAAAAATGCTCATTCGCATTCCCTCCTTCTAAGATTGTGTTTCTTACAGTTCACTCGCGCCATTCGCAATACAATAGAATGCACGCTTCGCGAACATTCTATTGTCATGAACCGCGCTTCGACGCTCTCCGCTGCTTCGCAGCTCATTTTTGCTCATAAAGTGGCGCTCCCTTCGTACCTTTTTGTAAACAGATTTTCATGCGAGCATGAAATCTGCTTACAAACGGTACGAGTGAACTGTAAGAACTATATTCCCATTTTTTCCAAAAATCCAGAAAATATCTATTGACAGAATTCTTTTCATCCAATAGAATACATATGTATGTTTGCATTAGAACGTCCGTGTCCGGCTTTAATGTAATACGATACAGCACACATTTTTGGGTTAATTCATTGGAGGTATCATCGTGGCAAATATTAAATCTGCAAAGAAGAGAATTTTAGTAAACCAGACCAAGGCTGAAAGAAACAAAGCAATCAAATCTTCTGTTAAGACCGCTGTTAAGAAGGTTCGTGTTGCAATCGAAGCACAGGACAAGGAAGCTGCAAAGGCTGCACTGCTGAACGCAACCACAGTTATCGACAAGGCTGCTTCCAAGGGCGTATATCATAAAAACACCGCTTCCAGAAAGGTTTCCCGTCTGGCTAAAGCAGTAAACGAAATCGCTTAATTTTGAAACGAATGAAACAGAATTAAAAAATTCTGTATGAAAAAGAGCAGTTCCCACCGTCACGGGGATTGCTCTTTTTGTTATGGTAACAAGGAAAATGCTCTGTGCAGGACAACATCCCTCCCTGATTACGCGGCTCAACAGACAGATCCCAGGCTCACAGCTTCGTCATGCGATCCTGTGCGATCAGCTTTTTCAGCGCCTCCACGCCGACGCGCACCGCCATGTCCGTGTCGTGGACGACCGGATTAGAAAGTCCGAGCACTTCCCGCTCCTGATTCGCCATCGTCAGAAATACCGCGCCGCAGCGCACCCGAAGATACTGCGCTACGATAAACAGCGCCGCAGATTCCATTTCCGATGCAAGGCATCCCATCTTTTTCCACGCGCCCCAGTGCTGCTGCAGCATGTAATCCACCGGCATGACCTGCGGCTCGTGCTGTCCGTAAAAGGAGTCCTTGCTCTGCACAACGCCCGTATGGAATCGGATTGCCTGATCCCGGGCTGCCTCTCGCAGTGCGCAGATCACATCCAGGTTTGCGACTGCCGGATACTCGATCGGAGCATATTCCCGGCTCGTCCCCTCAGCTCGTACCGCACCGGTTGCAATGACCAGATCGCCGCTTTGTACCTCTGTTTCAATGCCGCCGCAGGTTCCGACGCGGATAAACGTATGCGCACCCGCTTTGAACAGCTCTTCCATCGCAATCGCCGCAGAGGGACCGCCGATACCTGTCGAGGTCACAGAAACGGTCTCGCCCTCCAGCGTTCCGGTATACGTCACAAATTCCCGGCTGTCCGCAATCAAAACCGGATGTTCAAAATATGCGGCGATTTTTTCACACCGTTTAGGGTCTCCCGGCAAAATGACATATTTTCCAACCTGCCCGTTATGAATCTGCAGATGATACTGCATTTCTTCTTCCGCATAGTGCATACAGATCCCCCTTTCCGGACAATCTTTATCAATTCTATAAATTTGCCATCCAAACGCCTGCTTCATAGGCGCGCTTTAAGTAATGTGCGCAGTCTTCCCCTTCCGGCTTGGAAACTTCCATCACGAAAGGCTGCTCGTAAGCGGACGCCCGGACAAGCTTCATGGTTTCTTTCCAGTCAATGCTGCATTCTCCCGGCAGACGGTGTGCGTCTCCGCAGCCATCTTCTTTTCCCCAGCCCCTGTTGTCATGTAGGTGCTGGCAGAAGAAACGGTCTGCATAGCGGGTTGCCAGCAGCTTGATGAACTCGTTGCCGCCGACAAGGTTTGCATGTCCGGTATCGATGCACAGTCCCAGAAAATCTGCGGGATAACGTCCAAACAGATAATCAAACTGCTCGATCTGGTCTTTTGCAGAAGCTTCAAACAGGTTCTCCAGACAGATCTTTACCCCAAGCTCCTTACAATAGGGCTGCAGCTCATCCAGAGACTTGCATGCCTGCTGATAGAAAAGCTCTTTGGTTTCCGGCTTTTCTTCAAAGCTCTTTGTCGGCAGATACATATGCAGCACGATCTCCTTGCCTCCCAGCACATGAACCAGCTCCACACGGTTTTTAATCAGCTCGACGCCCGCGATACGGTTCGGCTCCAGCTCAGACAGGTAGTCTTTTCTGCCATGAGGTGCCTCTGCATATCTTTCTACAAATCGGCGGCTGCCCTTCGAAGCATGCAGTCCTTTTTCTTTCAATCCAAACTCGTCCATCCAGCTGCGGATCTGCTCCATTTCGCTGCGGGCGTACAGATAATCCCCATCCCAGTCAAAGCACCAGTGAATGTGCGTAAAGCCAGCCTCTGCGATCTCGCGGAGCTTGTTTTTGATTTCTTCCAGTTCCCACGGCTCGTTTGCAAAATCTGTGTTAATTCCCAGTTCCATGTTATTTCCCTCTTTTCTGCGCACGCTTTTTGCGCATGCCGAGTTAGTGTCAAGTGCGCGCAGACACAAATCTCGCGATTGAAAAATTTTATTTTTCAATCTTTCCCTCTTTCCCCTTTGTATCTATGCGGCATATCCTGCCGCTTTGTGTAATGCCATTTCATTGTACCAAGACAACGGCTGAAAGCAAGCCGTTTCCTGTAACAAATGCTTTGTCACAACGCCTTATGCCAGCGCCTTTAATTTGCTTTCCAGCAGATCTTTGCTCTGTACGCCGACCATGCGCTCTTTTTCTTCGCCGTTTTTGAAAATAATCAGAGTCGGAATGTTCATCACATGATAGCGCTCTGCAAGCTCACCCTCGTCGTCCACATTGATTTTGCCGACGTTATAGCCTTCCTCTGCCAGCTTTTCCACTGCAGGTCCCTGCATCCGGCAGGGTCCGCACCAGGTTGCCCAGAAGTCTACCAAAACGGGGCCTGCCGCCTGCAGTACCTCTTTTTCAAAATTATCCACGGTAATATTTTTTGCCATCTTTTCCTCTCATTTCTGCGCACATTTTTTGTACATGCCGAGTTTGTGTCAAGTGTGCGCAGACACAAATCTCGCGATTGAAAAATTCTATTTTTCGTAACTGTTCAGTCCCCTCACAGTTACGCGCAAAAATCCATTCCAAATCGGCTGTGCCGATAGGATTTTTGCCTTCCAGCCTAAGTTTTCTTACGGTCAGCGCAGTAAATGCGCAGACCTACGGAACAGTTACTATTTTTCAATCTTTATTCTATTCTGTTTATGATACCAGAGTCAACAGTTCGAAAAACCTCCTGCAAGCACACTTGCCCCGGATTTCCGACCTTTTGACCCTGATATCAGTATATCCACAAATTGTACTTTTTTCCATAACAAAGTCATAATCTGTTTACTTTTTTGCATTCGAACGCTATAATACAAAAAGAATTTTCGGAAGCGGGATGTGTGGGGTTCACATATCCCGCTTTTTTTGACGCTTTACTGTATTATCACAATGAAAGAAGGAAACTGCCATGTCACCCAAGCTGCACCATACGTTAAAAAATCTGTTCCGGATTTTCCTGATTCTGTTTGGAAACGCCCTGTATTCCCTTGCGGTCGTCGCCTTTATCCTTCCATCCGGCATCATCACCGGCGGCACAACCGGTCTGGCCCTCGCATCTGCGCACTGGTTCCACACGCCGATCACAGCGTTCGTACTGTGCTTCAATGTCCTGACCTTTTTGCTCGGGCTTTTCGTGCTCGGCTGGAAGTTTGCCGCGACTACACTTTTGTCCACGTTCTTTTACCCAATCTTGCTCGCATTCTGGCAGCAGTTCCCGGCGCTGTCCTCCCTGACGAAGGATGCAATGCTCTGCACGATCCTCGGCGGAATGATGATCGGTGCCGGCATTGGCATTGTCATCCGTGCAGGCGCATCCACCGGCGGTATGGACATCCCGCCCCTGATTTTAAAAAAACTATTCCATCTCCCTGTTTCCGCAACACTCTATGTGTTTGATTTTTCCATCCTGATTCTGCAGATGTTCTTTTCCGACATCGAAGAAAGTCTTTACGGCATTTTGCTCGTCATGATCTATACCTTTGTGCTGGACAAGGTTTTAGTCATCGGCACCCATCAGGCGCGCGCCGACATCGTCAGCAGTCATTATGAAGAAATCCGGCAGGCAATTTTTACCCGTCTTGACCGCGGCTGCACCCTTTTAAATGCGACGACCGGCTATCTGCAGACCGATCAGCCCGTCCTGATGACCGTCGTTTCCCGCCGCGAAATGGCTTCCCTGAATCAGATTGTCATGGAAATCGACCCCCATGCCTTTTTGATCATCAGTGATGCAAACGAGGTCAAAGGCTCCGGCTTTACCAGCACCAAAATCCATAAAAAGAACCCGAACCTCTGATCAGTTCCGGGTCTTTTCCACAATCAGCTCTTTCAATTTCCACAGACACCAAAGGTTTGGAACCGCCATGCAGGCATTGCATAGGTCCGACAGGTTCCAGACCAGCTCCAGCGAGCAGACGGATCCGAGATATACAAACACCATGTAAATCACCTGAAATACCGTTACACCTCTCTCGCCCCACAAATACCGCGCCGCACATTCCCCATAAAAGCTCCAGCCGATAATCGTCGCAAATGCAAACAGCACCAGGCAGAGCGACAAAAGATCCTCTCCCGCAACCGGCAGGTTCGAAAATGCAACAAAACAATATTCATCTACAGCGGCCGCCCTGTAAGGAGCGGCATTTTTTACCATATCGCTCAAAATTGCAAGCGCCGTCACCGCGCACATCACCAGCGTATCCCAGAACACTCCCGTCATCGAAACCAGCCCCTGATCCCGTGTAGATAGCCCTTCCGCCGCTGCCGCTGTCATCGGCATCGAGCCCATTCCAGCCTCGTTTGTAAAAAGTCCCTTCGCCATTCCGGTGCGAACCGCCATTTTCACTGCAGTCCCTGCAATGCCTCCGATCACCGCTTTTTTCGAAAAAGCAGACACAAAAATCGCCTGAAGCGCCGCCGGAATCCATGCTGCATTTTTTACCAGCAAAAACAGACAGCTACCCAAGTACAGCACGCTCATCACCGGAACCAGGCAGGTACAAACCTTCGCCGTTTTTTTCGCTCCTCCGATCAGGATGCTGCCCGCCAAAAGCGCCGCTGCGATACCGATCCAGTGTACAGACACCGGAAGCCTGCGAGAAATTACCGCTGTCAAGGAATGCGCCTGCACACCGCTTCCGACGCACAGCGCCGCCAGCACGGTAAAGACGGAAAAAAGAACCGCCAGCAGCCGATTGTGCAACAGCTGCTCCATCACATACATCGGTCCGCCATAAAAGCTTCCGTCTGCCCGCTTTTTCCGGCACGCTGCGGACAGCACGCTTTCCGCATAGCAGGTCGCCATCCCGAAAAAGCCGCTGATCCAGCACCAGAAAACCGCCCCGGGTCCTCCGATCGCAATTGCACTCGAAATTCCGATGATATTTCCGGTTCCGATTGTCGCCGCCAGGGCGGTTGACAGTGCTTCATAGGGTGACAGCCCTCCTGATCCGGCAGAGGACAGGCTTCGGCGCAGTCCATCCGGCAGCTTCCTTTGAATAAAGCCCAGTCGAATTGTAAAATACAAATGTGTCCCGGCAAGCAGCACCAGCATTGGAAAATTCCACAAAAGGTCGCAGACTGTCCGCACCGCGTCATTGAATCGTTCCATCCTGATTTCCGTTTCAGACAGCCTTTCGCCGCATGTTCCGGTACCCGGCTGTCACAGTCGTTTTTTCTTTTCCAATATATGACGCAGGATGTTTTTTCTATGAATATATAAAAAAGAATCCTGCGAAGCAGGATTCTCCGCCTGCGGCGGGTCGCGCAAGCGACATTCTTCCATTCCGCTGCAGTGCGATCCGCGCGGAGCGTTTATTCATCGTATTCATCGTATAGGAAACGAAGTTTCCTATACGATGAATAAATGCGTGTCATCGATTCTGCATGAACCCTTCGATTTCATCCGGGTCGCGGATAATCTGCTCCGAAAGGACTTCGCATCCGTCCTCCGTAATCAGAAGGTCGTCCTCGATTCGGATGCCGATTTCCCATTCATCGATGTACAGACCCGGTTCGTCGCTGATGACCATTCCGGGAAGCAGCTTATCGTTCTCCAGCGTGTTGACATCGTGCACGTCGATTCCAAGATGATGGGATACGCTGTGCATGTAGTAAGTGCCGATCTCCTCCTCGTTTTCAATCAGACCGAGACGGATACATCCCTCCGCCAGCACCTTTTTGCAGACGTCATTCAACTCCCGAAGCGTCATGCCGGGCCTTGCCGTTTTTGCGATCGTCCGGTTTGCTTCCAAAACGACCTCATAAACCGCCCTCTGCTGCTGCGTAAAATGCCCGTTTACCGGATAGGTTCTCGTGATGTCCGCACAGTAGCCCTGATATTTTGCGCCCAGATCCATCAACAGCAGCGTGCCGTCCTCGCAGATATCCCGGTTGGTTTCGTAGTGCAGCATTGTACCGTTTGCACCGCTTCCGGCAATCGTCGGGAACGAAGTTCCATCCGCACCCTGATACATGATCTGATATTCAAAATCCGCCTGTGCCTGATATTCCGCCATGCCCGGCTCCAAATGCTTCATCACATACTGCAGTGCATTGTCAGTGATTTCGATCGCCGTTTTGAGCTGTGCGACCTCGTCTGCATCCTTCTGCATCCGCATCTGCGCCACATACGGGAACAGATTTCTGATCGGATGTCCCGGATACAGCGCCGCGTATTCCTTCGCCTTTACCGCATTGTAATCCGGCAGATCCTCTTGCTGATGGCGATAACAGTCAAAATACAGGCTTTTGACATCCTCGCGGGTCATCATCATATCGAACACCCCGTCAAAGCTTTCCAGGAAACGCACATCTTCGATCTGACTGATCTCTTTTGCCTCATCGACCGTCACCTTCCTGCCATACCAGCGCTCCTGCGTCGGGTCAGCCTCTTCTATAAATAGGATTTCCTTCGGATCGCGTTTCGTCTTTTTCATGAGCAGGATCATCCGCTCCCGGCGCAATCCCGTCAGATAAAAGAAGTTGCGGTTCGCCTCAAACGGCGCGTACTCGTCCGCGCTCACATGTGTTTCAATTCCAGAAAATAAAATCAGTGCAGCATTTTCCTCCATCTGATCGAACAGCTGCTGTCTTCTTTTTAAAAAATTCATCCTTCCCTCTCATTTCTGCGCACGCTTTTTGCGCATGCCGAGTTTGTGTCAAGTGCGCGCAGACACAAATCTCGTGATTGAAAAATTTCATTTTTCAATCTTTTCCTACATTTTGCAGACGCCCTCGCGTCATGCACTTTGTAGGCGCAAACGCGATCCCGCTTCTTTCATGTATTGGATAAATCCTCCGTTCAGTCGTTCTCTTCCAGCTCCTCCAGATTCTCGTCCGACGCAGACGAACCCATCCATGCCGCGACTCCAAAAATCAGAAGCACCGTTCCGACCACAATCCATAATGTACTGTCCGAATGCATCCAAATCGCCGCAAATCCGCCGATTTCCAACGGAATAGCCGCGATTTTCAGTCCCCAGAACCGCAGTTTTTCTACATCGTTCAATTGCTGATACGCCTGCTTCTGGGCCACCACAGACGCTGCACACATAATAAAAATGTTGCCGGAGGCTTTGTGTCCTCTTAACAACCACGCGATTCCAAAACAGATCGCCGCTAAAAAACATCCAACAATCAGCAGCAGGAAGCTGTCGCCTTCAACGAAATCCTCCACATACTGATAGAAATCATCTTCTGTCCCGTAAAAATAGAGATATGCGTGTCCCTCGGACGGCTTCTGCACCGTCACTTCACCGTTTCCGACAAGCGCTACCGCCGTCAGCTGCGCATCCTCTCCCAGTCCCCAGATCTGATAACGGGTGTCTCCATTTTTTCCGCCCGGGTAAAATTCGTCAAACCATTCCAGACCGCGAACATTATCCTCCGTCAGCTCTGTCTGATCGTCCAATGCAGCTGCGACATGATCCCCCCGGACTGTATAGCTGCCACCATCCTCTTTTTCCCAGCCGGAAGAATCCTCATCCTCTTCTTTCTGATAGACCCATTTTTCCACTTTCAGATAATAAAACTGCCCATCCAGAAACTTTCTCGGATCGGAAACCAGATCGCCGGTCAGTGGAATCTGCGTCACCACAACTTCCTGCTGCGTGTCCTGATTTTTCCATTCCTCCAGATCCTGCATAGTGACAACCGGTGCGTCATAAAGTGCCTGCGCACGCGCACTCGTATCTTTCATATCAGCTGCGCAGAACACAATTCCCGCAAGCACAAAAAATATTCCCAGTCCGATGAAAAACTTTTTCATAATCCGCTCCTTTCCATAGCTGCTCTATTTCGGGATGTCCGTCAAAAAAAGAATTGAAGCTTCCTGCATTCCTGCCTTATACTGATAGTACCTGATAATATAGGAGGGCTTCCACATGATCCGTTTCGCTGTAATCGGCACAAACACCATTACCGATAAATTTCTCCAGGCAGCCTCTGCACTGCCTGATTTCAAGCTCTGCGCTGTCTATTCCAGAACGCTTGCGCGGGCGCAGGAGTATGCACAAAAAAATAACGTTTCGCTTGTCTTTGATTCTCTGGAGGCGTTGGCCAACTCAGACCAGATCGACGCAGTCTACATCGCCAGCCCCAATTTCTGCCATGCGACCCAGAGCATCCTGATGATGCAGCACCACAAGCATGTGCTCTGTGAAAAGCCGATCGCCTCCAATGCTTCGGAATTTCAACAGATGTATAACACTGCCATAAAAAATCAGGTCATTCTGCTCGAAGCCATGCGCTCTGTCTTTTCTCCGGGTTTTGCAGCGATCCGTTCCTTGCTGCCTGTGCTTGGAACAATCCGGCAGGTAGATTTTTCTTTCTGTAAATATTCCAGCCGCTATGACCATTTCAAAGAGGGGATCATCGAAAACGCTTTCCATCCTGCACTTTCCAACGCTGCCCTGATGGACATCGGCGTTTACTGTGTCCATCCGCTCGTCTCCCTGTTTGGCATGCCGGCTTCGATTCAGAGCAGCAGCATTTTCTTATCCAACGGCTTCGAAGGCGCCGGCACGGTTCTTTTACAGTACCCGGATATGCAGGCAACGCTCCGGTATTCCAAAATCTCGGATTCGTATCTGCCGTCCCAGATTCAGGGAGAAGCCGCAACCCTGCTGATCGATAAAATTCAGGATCCCCAGCAGCTCACGCTCCTGTTTCGAGACGGTCATACCGAAAATCCGAACATTCCAGCTGTTTCCAACAACATGGTCTACGAAGCAGCTGAATTTGTCCGCTTAATCGACCAGCTGCAGCAGGCGCTGGAAAATGACTCAACGGATGGGATTCCTTCCCTTATCCGTCATTCCTGGCTGAAGGCATCCTGCCTCGAGCTCGAAATCATGGACACCGTCCGCAGGCAACAAAAAATTCTTTTTCCGGCAGCCCACTGAGGTCTGCCGTTTTCATTCCGGAAAGAGCCTTCTCCACCATATGCAGCGGTAAAATGTACCTTTCTTTTTACATTGAAATCCACCCAAATGCATTTGCCACGGAGCTGATCAAAATGATCGTCGCAAAGATCGGGCATAAATACCGAATCATCACGTTAAAAATCTTCTTTCTCCGAAATGCGCTCTCGCCGTGCATAACTTCTTCTTCGATGCTTTTTGTTCCAACTACTTTCGACACGAGCAGACAGGTCGCAATTGCTGCGATCGGCATCATAACAGAGTTTGTCAGAAAATCAAAGAAATCCAGAAACTGCATTCCGATCAGCTTTACCCAGGACAACGGACCGTATCCCATACAGGATAAAGTCCCCAGACCCAGCATGATCACGCCAACCAAAACAACTGCCTTCCTGCGTCCCCAGTGAAGCTCATCCTCAAAGGTAGACACTGCACTCTCTGTCAGTGCAATCGAGCTTGTGATCGCTGCAAATAACACGAGTACGAAGAATAAAATTCCAGCTACTGTTCCAAATCCCATGCTTGCAAACACTTTCGGAATCGTAATAAACATCAGCGCAGGTCCTGCCTGCAGCGTCTCTGGATCTCCGCCGGAAAAGGCAAATACTGCCGGGATGATCATCAGACCCGCCATAATTGCGATGGCTGTATCGAATACTTCTACATTTCTCGTCGAATCTTCAATCGATACGTCCTTTTTCATATAGGATCCAAACGTGATCAAAATTCCCATAGCAATCGACAGGGAATAAAACATCTGTCCCATCGCCGCAACCACAGTCATCCAGGAAAAATTCTTCACATTCGGTACCAGAAAATATTTCACGCCTTCCAGTGCGCCCGGACGCGTTACCGAATAAATTGCAATAATCACGGACAACACGATCAGAATCGGCATCATGAATTTCGATACGCGCTCGATTCCGTTACGCACACCCGCATAAATGATCGCCAGCGTAAACAGCGCAAATACCGTAAAACAAATTTCCGTAGATGCTCCGTTTGAAATAAAATCGGAAAAATAGCCGTCTGCTGCCAGCTTCTGACCATTTCCTTTGATATATTCAACCAGATATTTGATGACCCAGCCACCGATTACGGAATAATACGGTACGATCAGCACAGGAATGATCGCATTGATCCAGCCGCCTGCAGACAGCCATTTCGATTTGCCGAAAGAGGAAAAGGCTCCGACCGGGCTCTTTTTCGTCATGCGCCCAATCGCGGTTTCCGCTACAATCATGGTATAGCCGAAGGTCAACGCCAGCAAAATATAAATCAGCAGGAAAATGCCGCCTCCGTACTTTGCTGCCAGATACGGAAATCTCCAGATATTTCCCAGCCCGACAGATGCTCCCGCAGCCGACAGGACATATCCGAGTTTGCCGGAAAAGCTGCTTCTTTTGTTATGTTCCATTTTCAGTCTCTCTCCTTTTTGTGAAATACGTTTTTACTATACCATACTTTCATCAAAAAGGATTCCTAAATTTTCGGAGTATTTTTATGCATTTATGCGGATTTTTTCTTTTCAACTGCCGATCTGATGCGTCCGGATACCCTGCTTTTTCTACGACAGCATCTTCATAAAATAGTTTTCGTAGAAAAATACAAAGACAAAAAAAGATAAAACGTTGTAGGGGGAAGTATGGGCATAGATTATGTGGGATGCACATGGGTAAAGCTCCCATTTAATATCTTTAAAAGCTGATCCTTTTTCTTTCGATAGAATCTGGTGCGTTTCATGTATCGTGGAATTCGAATTCCATAAATACGCATAAATTCCAACACCTCTGCTAAATCAAAGGATTTTCTATCTGACCAATCCGTGTATCTTCTATGCTGAATCAGCCATACACCGATTATATAATAATCCAATGCGTCCATATCATCTTCACTTTGGATATCATGACCACAAAAGAAACGATAGTCTATCGGTGCTTTTACGTAAAGATTATGCAAGCGTTCACTTGATGCTTTAATATCTTCTCTCGTCCAATGCTTATACATTTGTTATTCCTCATCAGCGTAAGTGATTTTGCTTTAAATTATAATTTGTGTTTACAGTCCCGATAATGTTCTCATAACCAGATCAACATCTTTATTTTCAAGTTCTTGAATGATATGCAAATATGTTTTTTGTGTTGTCGTCATGCTGGCATGTCCCAGGCGCCTGGCAACACTGGCAATGGATACACCCGCAAACAGCAAAAGTGACGCATGCGTATGTCTCAGACCATGAATTGAAATTTCAGAAATACCACATGCCTTGCAGTGTCTGGTTAGCACATCATTAACCGTAGAATTATAAATTTTTTTATCTCCGACAAAAATCGGTTGATCTTCTGGCAGGTTCTTTGTTAATTCAGAAAATTTTACTACAATCTGCCAGTCAATTTGTATTTTTCTTACAGAAGATTTATTTTTTGTTGGTAAGAACCCACCTTTCCCTTTATAATCCCACGTTTTGCTGACAGATAACGTCTGTCTGGCAAAATCAAAATCTCCGGGAGTAATCGCTAACGCCTCAGAAAAACGCATGCCGGTTTTTGCAACCAATAAAATAAACCAATCCCAGTTCACTGCTTCTTTAATATCTAAATGTGCAATCAATGTATGAAGCTCAAACTGATTCAAATATTTTATTTTTTTAACTCCCGGCGATTTTCCTTTAATGATCGCCTTTCTGGTTGGATCGCGTTCGATCATCCCTTCGTCTACTGCATCCAGTACTGCCCCTTTCAACTGATGATGGAAATCCAATGTAGTCTGTTTTTCATGATTTTTCGCATAATCATTCAACAATTTTTGATACGCAGTTCTCGTAAGTTCATACACTTTTAATTCCGGTGCCAGTTTTTCTACCCATTTCTGCGTCATCAAATATTTGTCCAACGTTGCTTCTCTGATTGCTCCCTTTTTGTATACGTCAATCCACTGTCTGTAATACTCATAAAATAATTGTGCATTTTCTACAGGCTGTTGCATAAGTTTTTTCCTTTCTCGAAATCACTTACGCTGATATAAACAATTATTCTCTCGTATTTCTTATCCTGCAATCGTCAGTAATGGCTTAATCTCCTCATCCAGTGTTTTTCTTAATTCTGCCATACACTGGGTATAATATCTGAATTTAGGCAATGCTTTTTCATGTACATCCTTATAACTCTGATAATCAATCGTTGCTTTAATCACACTCTCATTCGGGATCTCACCATTCCGATAATGCAGTGCAGCATACATCACATCATCTTTAGAAGCATACCAGGTAACACAAAAATCTGAGATCACTTTATTGATGCAATCAAGTTTCATATTTTCAACAATATTTAAAATAGACTGCCCTTTATACTTATTCTCATCCTGAGCTATCTCATTGATCAACTGAAGCATAATTTCTGCTACTTTGGGATTATCTTTCTGCATTTCTTCAACATATTGTTTTACTTCTTCAATTTGTTTCTGTCTTTCTTCAGGTGTAATAACTTCCGCTTCTTCGCTTGGTGTTACGATATTCTGAATCAGATTGATGATATACTCATAATCAATTTTGGTGCTGCTGTATGCCATCAATTCATAATCCAAATCTACCGTATCATCTTCCTGATGCTCCTTATCCGAATCGTCTTCCGCTTCTGCAAGTTTGATCTCTTCCAATGCATTTTTATAAACACCGGCATACTTATCATACTCTTCTTCTGTAATTCCATAATCATCCAACATACTATCTTCATATTGCGTAAAAGATTTGAGCTGCGCAAACAAATGATCAAAGGTCTGGAACATCTTAACAAATACTTTTTTCTCTTTTATAGACATTGGTGTGACCTTTTCCGGTGTCTCGGCAGATACTTTCAATGCTGCCAACGCCTTCCGAAATGCCGGTTCAATTTCTTCCCATTCAGCTACCAGTGCTTTCTCTGTACTCCCTGCAGAATACAATTTTACGGCATTATCCACACTTTCTTTAAATAATTTAGGTGCCTGAAAAGTTACAATCTGTCCATAGGTTTTATTTTTGTCAAAAATACGATTTGTCCTTGAAAATGCCTGAATCAAATCATGCGGTCCCATCGGTTGTCTGTCAATAAATATTGTAGACATACACGGCGCATCAAAACCTGTCAGCAAACGATCTACCACAATTACCAGATCCAGCTGTTCATTCCTTCTCTTGAATTTTGCATCTTTTCGTGCTAATCGTTTATTCAGGTTTCCATTATATCCCTGAATCTGTGAAAGCTCATACTTTGTACCAAACATTTCATTATAATCATTTAAAGATTTCTGCATCTTCTCCTGATTGACATGTGATCCTTCTTCATTTTCTGTTACCGAATATGTGATGGCAAACTTCGGAAAATCCGGAAGAACCTGTTTGATTTTTTCATCAATTACAAGCGACGTTTCACCACTTTTAACTTTACACAAAAGCTCATAATATTTCTGTGCCAGCTGAATCGAGCTTGTTGTAAGAAGTCCTTCATACGTCTTCCCTTTTCCATTCTGAAATCCCAATTTATAAAAAGACTTATTGAGAATAATATCCAACACTTTCAGCATATGAGTTTCATTATCATATACGCTGGCATTTGTCTCATCCTCAAGATTTTTTGCTCCATTATGCTCTACCTGAAATCCAAGCACAGCATTATCATGAATCGCATTTTGAATCGTATATTTATGAAGACGTTTTCCATATAATTCTTCTGTAGTACGAGCTAAATCCCCCATCTGTGGATACGGATTTTCAGCAAACCTGGGTGTTCCTGTAAATCCATACCAAAGTGATCTTCCAAAAAATTTTTCCAGTTCTCTTTTGGTCTTTGGTGTAACCGCTCTGTGACACTCATCTACTACAAATGCAATTTTCAGATTCTTGATCTTGCTATATTCTGTTGTTCCTTCCTGAAGTCTTTTACTAATCAGGATCTGCATTTTCTGAATCGTAGTAACGATCACCTGCCGATCACTGGATTTTAGTTTTTTCTTCAGATCATTCACATTATCAGTCTCATCCACATCTACCAGATCATTATTTGCATATGCCTGAAATGCCATGGTTGTCTGTGCGTCCAGATCTTTTCGATCAATCAGAAAAATTGCTTTATCGATCGCCGGAATATCCATAAGCAAATTTCTGGTTGCTTTGTAAGAAGTCAGCGTCTTTCCGGAACCTGTTGTATGCCATACATACCCGGATTTTCCTGTCCTCGAAGCCTCCCTTATAGATTCAATTGCATGAATCTGATATGGACGAAGTAAAATCAACCTTTTTGCATCTTCATCTAAAACCGTATACCGGGCTATCATTTCATGCGCTTGTGGAATGCGCAGGACACTCTTGGCAAAATCGATATAATCGGATACAGGATTATTCTCTGTATCAACCCAGCCGCTCATAAATTTCGGATTCAGTTCCGTATCACCTGCCGCTGCAAAGTATTTCGTATCTACTCCATTACTGACCACAAACATCTGAACTGCAGAAAAAATTCCAGTAAATTTTCCCTCACTGATATACTTTTTTATCTGCCAGAAAGCATCCATATATGAATGCTGACGATTTTTCAGTTCAATATGTATCATCGGAAGCCCGTTAATCATTAGCGTAACATCAAATCTTCTGTCCCTTTCCGCTATACTCTCTTCATCGTCTGACTTTAATGCACTGTACTGATTGATTACCTCATAAACACTGCTTCCCCCCGCAATGTGTTCATGATTCATCACAACTAAATGCAGCCTTTCCGTATCTCGTTGTACATGAACCATCACTTTTCCATTTTCACCAACCAACCACTCACCTGCCTTATAAAAAGAAGAAAACTGCAACTGATTCTTCACCTGTTCAAACTCTGCATCCGACAAAGCTTCTCCATTCAGGCGATCTTTATTATTCTGTTCCAGAATATACTTGAAATTTTTCCAAAGATCGTCCTCCGTCTTTAAATCTTCCCGGTAAGTCCACTGAGACTCTCCATAAATCAATTGCTCTATTAACTTTTTTTCGATTATTTTCTCCAATTCTGGCATTTTCGTTCTCCTTTACGTTTATTAGAGTTCTTTTGTTTGGTTAAATGTATATATATGATAAAAATACTTCTGCTGGTGAAGAGTGATGAGGGTGTCGAGGTTGGCAAAATATTGACCGATTTTCTTCTGTTCTTCAATATTCAAAGGAAACACAAATTCAAAAGAATCTATTTCTTTTGATGAAACATTTGGTTGTGCACCTGCCACTAAGACTGACATTAATTGCTCTTTAAATAAATCAGAACGAACAATTGTAGAAACAAAATCATAATTATATTGTATATTTCTTTTAAAGTATCCAACACGCTGATTTTGATAGTATTTATCAGTATTTTTGCATTTTAAAATAGATACTTTTCCAGTTGTAGCTCCTGACATTGCAAGTAATGCGTCACCATTTCTAAGGGATATATTTTCATCATTCTCCATATCATCATAACATGCAAAATCAGCCCCAATTGAACCATCCGGAAGAATATTTGATATTCTAACAATTGGTGTGCCATCTTTTTTATATTCACTACTTTTAAATGCATATCCACCACGTAATGGTGCAACATCTCCCAACTTACGCTGTTCCCAAGCGAAAATGGCTTCCGTATGCAAGCCAACTTGACTTACGCTGGTGAAGAGTGATGAGGTGGTCTATTTGAGAAAAATAAGAACCAATTTTTTTCTGCTCTTCATATGATGGAAATAATCCAATCATATTTTTAAACTTTTTCAATGATAAAACATGCTGCCCTGTTCCCTCAGAATTTATCTTGATTTGATCCTCTAAACCATAATTTAATCTGCGTAACAGAAAATCTGAATCTACTCCCCTTGGTTTGAATACAGGGTAAAAATAGCTTATTATTCCCATATCCACTGCATCATTACGGTTAAAGACAAATACATCATTATCACTTCTACTTCGAAAAGCAAAGTATCCACGCGGAATTATAAAATACCCTATATTTCCATTTTGATTCACTCTATCCCCTGCGAAAAAATCGTCTTGTAACACAATTCCTTTTCGCTGAGATGAGGTTAAAACAGGATATTGATCTTCCACTGTTGTTTTTTCGACATAATCTTCAACCACATCCCCCAACTTACGCTGTTCCCAAACATATGGATCATATTCTTTCTCTCACCATCATCAAAGCGTAACCAAGTAGATTTTGACCTTGCCATTTCATCCGATTAAGCCGGTCTGGGTCATGCATTGATAAACCAATCCCCCATACCCGATCTTTCACTGCACACTCTGCCAGAATTGCTTTTCCCGTTTTTTTCAATTTTTCCCGCAATTCAGGATTTTGTGAGAACTTCTCCAAGAGTCCCTCATAAACAATAATCTGTCGAACACCATTCCACATATTTTCGTCATATCCAGTCACATTCCTTCCAAAAGCCTTGATCTTCGCACAGTCCTCTGTAGCAAGAATCTGCTTTGCAATCTTATCATCCTTAAAGCATACTGCCTTACTGTACATCATATACTGTTCCATTGAAGAATACCTAATACCATTAATAGAAAACGTAGATGGATACCAGTTACTCAGGTATCCATTTTCTTCATTTTCGTTATGAAAACAAACTATTGCCATTATACCACCCCAACTTTTTTCACTGCCAAATCAAGTTCCAGGTCATGAAGTCCTGTATAAGCTTTTTTCAAAAAGGAAACCGGAATTTTTCTAACTACCTCCGCACTCGGTAAGTTATAATACCACTGATAATAGGCATAGAATTCACCAATCCAAAATGGCATGAATCCTTCCAGCGCATTGCCATCTCTCAAATGATAGTTTTCTGTTTTATTAAAATAATTCCAAAGTTCCTTTGCATCCATCGTATTGACATATGCTTGGGCTTCATCAATACTTTTTCTTGTTTTGCTTGCCATATAAGTATTGATAAATTCCTCCGTATCCTTATCAGGATACGTCTGTGCAATAAAATCAAAGAGCTTTCCTTGATTTTCTACCACATCATTTAAATACTCCTCTGCGTATGCTCGCATTATCATCACCTCAAAATAAAGTACTGAATACTTTTGTAACCTTATTTGCATCAGAGTCAACAAGATCACGCATATTTTTTCTAGCCATCACGTCTCTCTGATTATATCTATCATTAAACTCAGCATATGGAACAATACGCAAGTCATCGCTCTTCTCCGTCAGATTCGCATACGCTTTTTCTGATTTGATGCAATACTGGATTCCCAAACCCCCCAGTGAAAGAAGTTCTTCAAGAATATCGATATCAATATTATCCCGAACAAACTCCTTCGCAATATAAAAATAAGACGCATTTGCTCTCCACCCTCGAATAACGTCATATTCGTTTGTATCTACTCCGTATTTTTCAATAAACTTTGCTGCAAGCATGCGATATCGTTTAGAATCCGCTGCATCCCTATGCTTCATCAATTCAGCAAGCCATGAAAGTACATCCTTCTGCTGAAAATCTAAAATTTTTAATCCATCTGTTTCAAGTTCATACTTGTGAACCCAGCCATTTATTTCATTTGGGCGGCAAACCGCCCACTCCTTAGCAAGTTCAATACTTTCCGTGAGATAAAAACCTTTTCCATAATCGTGTTTTTCATCCCCACCACCGTATTTCGGCACAACAACCCGATCCGGAGTCCCGTGATAAAGAATTATTTTTCCCATTTTCTACGTTCCTCCCTTATACAAACATCTTTCCAAGCATAAATTTCTTGATATTTTGGAGATTTTCTAACTCTCGCTGGTGAAGGGTGATAAGGGTGTCGAGCTGCTTGAAAAAACCGCCAATTTGCTCTTGCTCTAAAAGGCTCGGCAGATATATTTCCATTGATTCAACATCTCTGGCATTGTAGGACGGTAATGCTCCAACTTGAACCAAGGAAGTCAAATCAACTGTTCCAAAGAGAGCCTTTGCAAAGTCTGCGTCCCACTTCGTTGAGCTGAGAGAATACGCCATTGTGTTGTTGTCCAAAAGGAACGGAAAACGGCATAAACGCTTGCGATTTAGCATCACAGCAGCTCCAACCTTTGCAAAGAAAATAGCTGGCAATTCTGTAATAGGCGACCACCTGTGAACAGCGATCTGCTCTGCTGTAACATAGTTATTAGCAACCGTCATTTCATTCTCATTGCCGTCTAAATTCATATCGGAAACTTTGAAGAACGGTATACCGGTTACCCCTCCTTGTTCGGCGTCGGGAAATCCTACTCCAGAGCGAGCTTTACCAATATCACCGAGCTTACGCTGTTCCCAATCATCAGTAAATCCTGAAAATCGAATTTCTGGAACTTTTTCCCCATTTTGCGGAAACATTTTTTGAAGCATATATTTTTTCAGTCTTTTTGTTTCATCACACTTTCGCTGGTGAAGAGTGATAAGGGAATTTAAATTGACAATACACGTTGCAATTTTCTTTTGTTCCTCAATTTCAGGTATCGGAACTACAAGTTTTGTGTAGTCTTTCAGATTATAGTTCGACCTTCCATCACCTGTTGCCATTGAAATAGCCCATTGCTTATGAGTATCGGTATTCAAATAAGTCGCAAAATAATTCGAGTCCAATATTTCTTGATTTGGTCTAGTTACAATTGTTGCGAAACCTATTGAATTTACTTCATTTTCGCCTATTACAGCAGATGTTCCTATATCACCAGTATGCACTGTTATTACATCACCTAGCTGATGCATTCTTGATTTATTCTGCTCAGAAAACTCTTCATCAAGATAAATTGGATTTTCTCCAAATTCAAAATATCCATCTTTTATATCTGAATTTCTAATCAATAAATGCCCCTTATCGGTATAGTGTTCTGTCATTGTCGTTACTAAACCAATATATATTTCACCTAAATCTGTAACCTTACGCTGTTCCCAATCATCCTGATATCCTTTAAATCTAATTGTAGGTTTTGCCATATCCATTACCTCTCCATCCTTCCAATCAGCTCATTTAATGAAGACATAATAGCCTCATCTGATGATGTCAGCTCTTTTAAAAGGGATACAAATTCTCCATGCACCTGTTTCAGCTCATCATCCGTTTTTTCCATATCTTTTAAAAGTGCATCAAGATCGATTTCTTCTTCTTTTTCAAAATTATCAACATATCGCGGGATATTCAGATTGAAATCATTTTTTTCGATCTCATCAAAGCTTGCTAAAACTGCTTCTCCTTCTACAGTTTCTCTCTTGCTATACAATGCAAGCACTTCGTCAATATGGGCATCCGTCATCTCGTTTTGTTTTTTGCCTTTATTAAATTTCTTAGAGGCATCAATAAACAGTACATCCCGTCCATCTCTGTGTTTCTTTAACACAATAATACAAGTCGGAATGGACGTATTATAAAATAAGTTTGCCGGAAGACCGATTACCGCGTAAATATTGCCGGAGCGCAACAATTTCTCTCTGATTTTTCCCTCTGCTGCTCCTCTGAAAAGGACGCCATGCGGAAGCACAATTGCCATTGTCCCACTGCTTTTCAGATGATACAATCCATGCAGTAAAAAAGCATAATCTGCTTTTGATTTTGGTGCCAGTACACCATAATCACTGAAACGCTCATCCTGTAAAAATCCTGCCGCCGCGCTCCATTTTGCAGAATAGGGCGGATTCATAAGAACCATATCAAAATCCGTTTCTTCTCCAGTCGGCCAGTCTCCATCCAGTGTATCACCGTTTCTAAGCTTTTGGTTCTCCGCTGCAATTCCATGTAAAAACATGTTCATTCTTGCCAAATTATATGTCGATGTATTCAATTCCTGTCCGTAATACTTAATATACTTTGGCTTATCCGCATACTTTTTTGCATTTAATAGGAGCGATCCTGATCCCATACACGGATCATATACAGACAGTCCAATCTTATCTTCCTGTCCCGAAATAGCGATTCGTGTCAGGATTTTCGATACAGCTTGGGGCGTATAGAATTCTCCTGCTTTCTTTCCAGTTTCAGATGCAAACTGCCCAATCAGATATTCATATGCATTTCCAAGTATTTCTGCATCCGAATTCAGTAAATCAGCTTTATCAATTTCTTTTATAAGACTGGCTACTGTATCGCTCTGTTTCTGATCTCCTGTACCCAATCGATTGGAATATAAATCAATATCAGCAAACAAATCAGCAAAAATAGGATCACTCTGCTCAATGTTGTTGAAGCCTTTTTGCAGCTGCTCTCGGTTAAAAGAATTATTTCTTGCTTCCTCTGCAAAATGCGTATATGTAAGTTCTGGTTCCATCACATAATGGCATTCTTCTGCAAGCTGTTTTTTTAATTCTTCTGAACTTTCTTCGTCATTCAATGCCTCTTTGTATGCCTCTACTGCATCCTTCAGTGTAGATGGTTTTTCATCGTAAAGCAGATCATATACCTTGATCAGGAAGGAATCAGAAAGATATTTATAAAACACGATCCCCAGCAGATAATCTTTATACTCATTTGCGTCCATTTTTGAACGCAAGATGTCTGCCCCACTCCATAATACACTAATCAGATCTTTACTATTTTCAATTTCTGTCATTTTCTTTCCCTCACATTCGCTTTATCTCTCAAACATTTTACTTTTTATGATGCCAGAGTCGAAAGAGCTAAGCTCACATGAGCTTCCTCATAAATAAGTGAAAGTCTTTTTATCCGACATCTTTTTATCATTGTAGCACATTCCCTGTTCCTTGTCAGGAAACAAAAATGCAGTGCTGTATAACGCACTGCATTTTTGCTTTTCAAAATACATTTTTACTTTTCCACAATCACCGGTGCAGACAAAATGCCGACCTTCTGCAGCACATATTCCTCTGACCAGCCATCGTCCTGTGTGCGCCAGCTGCCGGGATTCAGGAATCTGTCATCCTCACCAACCATATGGACTGCGCCAAAGGTATTGACGCGGTTTCCAAACAGCACCAGTTCCAGGGACTCTGTCTTTCCAACAGTCAGATCATAGGGTGCAAATGTCGTCTCACCCAACCGTTTTCCATCTTTTTCTATTGCAACGAGTGCGCCGCGATAATGAGGAATATGTACAACAGCGCCATTTGCTCCGATCGATACCGGCAGATGATAGGTAATATTTCCACCATAAAAAGGAAGTCCCTGGGGTACGATATCCCCAAAGCTTAACGCTCTGACAGGTGCTGTCACCACACCGGCTCTGCCTTCGATACGCACGCCAAAATCACCGAGGAGATAACACCATTCGAGACCGATTCTGTGCGTGAAAGGAACTGTCGCTTCCACTATATTTGTGCCTTTCTGAAGTGTGCCGATTTCAATCGTCCCGATGCAGTGGTCCGTATACCAGCCGGACACCTTTTCGTTCACTGTTTTCCCATTCAGTTTTACAGATGCATGCTCCGCTTCCTCCAGCGCCAAACGTACCGGTACTTCCACTTCACTTTCTATCGTAAAGCGAAGGGTCGCAAAATGTTCCGTCTTTTCCTCCGGCAATACCCATGGCTGGGCAACTTCTCCGCCGCGCGCCGGGAAACCGAGCTGACTGCGCAGGACATTGTCTGCCCGCAGCAGCTCCTGTGCAGGCTGATATGCTCCGCCGTCCATACAAAATTCCGCTCGATCCAAAAGAAGAACGTTCGGCTCACTTAAAGTAACAGCAACACGATTCGGAAGGGCTTTCGGCGCTGCGCCGGACGCAAGGAGCTGTTCCCGGAGGGCTGCAGCTAAAGCAGAATCGCCGCATGCTTCGCAGCTTTCTGCCGTGCTGGATGCGCCAGATACCGCCTGCATCGCGCCAGGCACGCCAGCTGCTTGTGTTGCATCGTTCGCATCAGCCGCCTGCACGCTGCCGCTCGTCTCGCCCACCGGCATCAGCTTTAACAGCAAGCTGCTCTGATTATAAAAGATATGATTTACAACCGTCTGCGCCCCTCTTTTTGCTGTCTTCACATCCCGGATTCTTCCGGTCATGGTATCGTATTCTTTCACCGTGAACCTGCCGTTTAACACGATGTTCACAGGATCCTTTTTCACAAAATCCGGATTTCCTGCAGGCTCTCCCACTGCAATAAACAACCAGCTGCAGTCCTGATCTATGCGCAGCTGATAGATGTAATGGTTTGTCAGGCTGCCCGTCTCATTTTCCAGGCGCAGTGTGCGATACGGCTCAACCGCTTCCAAAAGCGCCGCTTTTTCAAAGACGATCTGGCTGGACAGTGCTGCAAGCTCTGCTCCATCGTTACTGGGCACTGCATCGGTCATAGTCGGTGCTTCTCCCATCAGGATCAGCTTACCGCCCGCTCTTGCAAAGGTTTTCAAACGTTCTATTGTCGTACTGCGCAGCGTTTCACAGCCGGGAATGATAACAGCATCATAGGACATTGCACCGACCTTCAGCGGGTTTCCTGCTTCCGTACACAAATCAGGCAGAAGCGATTCATCCAGAAAGTCAAAGTCACAGCTGCCAAACAACAGCCAGCGGGTCACATTCTGGAACCGTTCCTCCATCTGCTCCCGAATCGATCCGGTCTGGGACTCCGGTCCCCAGTGAAGCCAGTAGCTTTCGATTGGATGGATGACGCCGACACGCACAGCTGCCTTCCCACGTGTCATGGCTGTATTTACTCTTGCAAAATGATCTTCAACTGTTTTATATTCCTTACACCACGGCGACTAATAATTGATGCTCGCCGGATAATCACGCTTTGCCTCCCCCTTCATAGAAACCCAGGACAGATGCGGCACACGCAGTGTAATGCCCAGCGCCGCCTGCCAGTCTCCCTGCAGCTTATGGCGTCTGAAATCAAAGCTCCAGCTCGTTACACCATAAAGCTCGCTCATTACGCCTTCACGCCCAAACTGATGAGATGCAGACTGTGCCTGCTTTGCCGTCGTGTATTCATGGTTGTCACACAGCATGTCGATACCGGGCAGTTCAAAGCTTCTGTACGCACGCATCGCCTCGCCCAGTGCTGCAGTCTGACTGCGCAGTGTGGGCTCTTCCATCATATGTCCGGTCAGCGCGATATTGTGCTTTTTGCACCATGCTCCCACATTGTCTGCAAACGCGCGGGTAAAACGCTCCGTCACATGATCATGATAATGATACCGGATCGTGGAAACGCTTCTGTCTGCTTTTTCCCAAATCAGCTCAGGGAGCTTTTCCAGAATATCCTCCTGATACATTTCCTGATAGGTCTGAGCAAAATCCTCTGTCCAGGGCAGGATCACATCCCGTTTTTCCTGCGGAAACTGCAAAAGTGTTTTATGAGAGAACTGCGGCTCATCCGTAAAGATCGTCGGCACAGTTTTTCCAAACTCGTCCCCAATCTCCTTTGCATAAGCCTCGTAGGTAATTTCCAGGAAACGATCCATTGCCGCTTTGTCCAGCGTATTTACATAGGTCTGATGGTTGTACCAGGTGCTCGGCAACGGGTGTTCCAGATAAGCATACCAGCAGGTTCCCTGGGGCTGCGTGCCTTCCTCCAGTTTTTTACCGGAAACCAGATAACCCTTTTCGTCCAGAACGACATCGTAAACCTCAAGCAGCCTGCCATTTAAGGTTCTTGCTGCTCTCGCACTGGAATCTGTCTGCATCTGTACCTCTTCCCCTGCTTCATAAGGCTTGTTTGTAAACAGAAGATACTGCGCACGGTATTTTTCCTCCTTCGTCACAAGACCTCCCGCAAATCCGGATGGCCAACGATCCTCATCATACAAATAAACCTGTAGATTTTCCTGCTTTGCTTTTGCCAGGCAGCCCTTGATCCGATCCATAAATTCCTCGCTTAAATACGGTGTTTCCAGACCGGTACGCGGATGCAGATGTGCACCGCCAAAGCCCATCGACTTTAAGACCTCCATCTGTCTGTCGAGCTCTTTTTGCTCCAGCATCGTATTCCATGCCCAAAAGGGAGCTCCCCTATACTCCGCTGTGGGCTGCTCAAACAAGCTGTCTTCCAGTTTCTCTGCCTGATTCTTTTTGTACAGCATTTAACCGCTCCTCCTCTTATGTTTTCCCCTTTATTTTTATCGCTTATTTCTGCTGCATTTTTCTGATCGCTTCCAAAATGGCAACATACGCTGCTTCCGGACTGTCACAGGAAGAAACTGCGCATTCCATCGGACATAATCCGGTATTTTGACGATTTCGGATGTTCTCTGTCAGTTCGTCAGCTTCTGCAGGTATGTTGTATTCCGCCAAAAGCTCTTTCGCACCCCTGCTCATCACAGGTGCATACACCCCGGCTGCTCCAAGCTTCACATATAAAAATGCTGCCGCGCGTCCGACGATTTTATCCGCCGCGTAAAATCCGTTCAAATCCTTCCCCTCCCGGATGCGTGTCAGCAGCGGACGAAGACCTGCTTCCTTACTCGTCAAAAGCTCGTTGTCCCTGCACCAGACACAGGTATAATTTCCCTGTGCAAAAGTTTCCTTTGCTTTCTTCATTGCCTGATTCATCTCTGCTGTTCCTCCCCTGCCTCTTTGCTCAAGAGGCATACCATTTCGATATGTGCGTCATTGTCCAAACTCAAGCTCATATCTTCCGCAATGATTGGAGCTTGAGCTGGTTTTCCGTATCCTCGATTTTATCATACATCTTGTAAAGCCGGTCATCAAGGTCTGCTTAGCGTTTCATGTAGTGCTTATCATCCGGGTCGAGGGAATCAATCTCCTCCATCAGTCGTGCCTTTACGGAATTACTCTGTCGAAGCTGCTTTTCATGCGCCGCGATCTCCTGCTCAATGGCAGAGGTATCCACCTTCATGCTGATCTTTTCCTGCATCATGGCGGCGAACTTCGGATTGCTTACCAGCTTTACGATAACCTCTACAACAGTGCTGTCCGGCAGCTCTTCATTTTTTCTCAGGGTGCTGCGGTAAAGCGCACTGGCGTACTGAGTACCACGATCGGAGTGAAGCACTGCACCTCAAATAAGCGTTACAGCGGCTTTTGAAAAATCTGTATTGATTTTTCTGCGCGAGGTGCTATAATCGGTATATACCGGAAATAGAAGGAGGAAAGCGCCCATGCCAAGACCGCCACGGTGCCGTCGTATTTGTGGCGCACCACAAGTTGATACCTTCTGCCCCAACGGGTGTGAAGATACCGAGCCGATCCTGTTGACGCTGGACGAATACGAGGTTATTCGGTTGGTTGACTTGGAGCAGCAAACCCACGAGCAATGTGCCGCACAAATGGATATTTCCCGCTCTACCGTGCAGGAGATTTACGAAAGCGCACGGCGCAAGATCGCAGCGTGTCTTGTCCACGGGAAACCGCTGCACATCACCGGGGGAAACTACCGCATCTGCGGAGGACAGGAGGCAGCCCACTGCGGCCGCTACTGCCGTATGCAGAGAGCTAACCCAGAAAAATCCAACCAAAATTGTAAAGGAGATTCCATTATGAAAATTGCAGTTACCTATGAAAACGGTCAAATTTTTCAGCATTTCGGCCACACCGAACAGTTCAAGCTTTATGAAGCTGCGGACGGCAAAGTCATCCATGCGGAAGTCGTTGACACCAACGGCAGCGGTCACGGCGCACTGGCAGGCTTCCTGATGCAGCACGGTGTGGACACTTTGGTTTGCGGAGGCATCGGCAAAGGTGCGCAGGCAGCACTCGCCGAAGCAGGTATCAAGCTCTACGGCGGTGTCAGTGGGGACGCTGATGCGGCGGTGAGCGCATTGCTCAACGGAAGTTTGGGCTACGATCCCAATGTTCACTGTGACCACCATGATCATGAGCAC
>ERZ779654.428-NODE-428-length-26780-cov-2.771562_pt1 | contig 26780 bp, 20 predicted proteins | sample MGYA00511075_ERZ779654 | MGnify/ENA primary metagenome ERZ779654 (study PRJEB29588, sample SAMEA2155636) | human gut metagenome | biome: human gut; feature: human-associated habitat; material: faeces | place: Denmark | collected 2008/2010 ...
CAGTAATTTCCCTCGTGGAGGACAGATCAACTATGTGCTTGGCAAGTTCCCACCGGAAGAGCTCCAGGAAATGCCGGAAAAGATAAAACGGGCGGTAGAAATCATCAAAAGCTTCTGCCTGGCCGGCGTACAGAATACAATGAACCAATACAATAATAAATAAATAAATAATAGTTCCTTGTCTACAGTTTATGAATGAAGTCCGTATAGACAAATGGATGTGGGCCACCCGCATATTCAAGACACGTACCATAGCAGCCGAGGCTTGCAAGAAAAACAGGGTGATGATAAACGGAGTCAATGTAAAACCTTCCCGTATGATCAAAGTCGGAGAAGTGATTCAGGTACGAAAGCCACCTATCACCTTTTCCTTCAAGGTACTCGATTTAACAGAACGCCGTATGGGAGCCAAACTGGTGCCTGATTATCTGGAAAACGTCACTACTCCCGACCAATACGAAATATTGGAAATGAACCGCATATCCGGATTCGTAGACCGTGCACGCGGCTTAGGCCGTCCGACCAAGAAAGACCGTCGCGAACTGGAGCAGTTTACCGATCTGGGGATGATGAACGATGGATTTGATTTCGAGTTTGACTTCGAGGATCCGGAAGACGAAGAGTAAACTCGTTTTTTCACAGCAAGGGCCGTAACTCCTTTTCAAATATTTGCCTGCTGATTATACGATAATGCGGCGAATAGGATTCTTCGAAAACCTTGCTGTGATGTTCCACATATTCTCCCCTATCCAAACGGTCTTCTATTTCTTTGCGATGAGCATCGTAATCCGGCAAGGAAAGTTCCATAGAACGGATAATAGACTCAATCCGCTGCCATTCTTTTTGCCAATCGGCAACTGTAATAGGACGGACACTGTTCACGCTCCGCTTTTTCGAAATCCTTCTTTTCTGTCGCCGAAAGACAGAGACAGAAAAGAAGGAACAAAGTCTGAAAACCGTACTTCCACATCGTTTATTTGATTACTTCTTTCAGTTTTTTGTGCAAATCCTCGCCAGTTATGTTTTTAGCGACAATCACTCCATCAGGATCCAGCAGGACATTGGCCGGAATACCACGAACCCCGTAAAGAGCCGGAATTTCCGAATCCCAATATTTCAAATCGGAAAGATGTGTCCAAGCCAGATTATCGTCGGCAATCGCTTTCATCCACTTGCTTTTATCCTTATCCAGGGAAATCCCCACAATCGTAAAGTTTTTATCTTTATATTCATTAAACGCCTTTACCACATTCGGATTCTCGCGACGACAAGGAGGACACCAGGATGCCCAGAAATCCAACAGTACATATTTACCTCTGAAATCAGAAAGCGAAACAGATACTCCCGCCGTATCTGGCAACGAAAATTCAGGAGCCACCTTCCCTATCTGCACATTTTCCAACTGCTTGATAATACCATCCAAATCTTTTACATACGGGCAACCGGCCAGTTCGGAAGAAATCTTGGCACGAGTCGCTTTCAGTTCATCCTGCGGCAACTGGTAAGTAAAGTAACGATACAGATAAAAAGCGGCGGCAGGCGAAGCCGGATACTTGGTGATCAGACTGTCTATGTCATACCCTTCTTCAAAAACCTTCTCGGCATTCTCCTGAAAGATTGTATTGACAGGAGAATTACGGACCGTAATCGTTTCGCCGTCATTACTTATCCTCACATCCATATTCGTATTTTCGACAAAGAACTGAACCGGATAATTCATATCTTCTGTTGCCAGACCAAACAATAAAGGCTGATCCACTTCTCCCTTAAAAGTAAATTTTCCCTCTTTTAATTCTGCCGTATCGACATCAAAAAACATCTTATTCCGGAAGGACTTGAGATAGACTTTCCCTTCCGTCCTGCCGGTCACTTCTCCATTTATCACATAACCTTTCGGTGCTTCCTGGCAACTCGCCAACATCAGGGCCACCAGGGCTGTCGCTACTAATCGTTTCATTTTTATCTGTTTCGTTTATTATTTAATCTCAGGGTGATGATATCGCCCTTTTTTCAGCGTTCCCTTTCCATATTCGATCGCACGAACCGGACAGCGGTGGATGCAAGCGACACACTGCACACAGGTATCCGTCCAAACAGGCTTCCCTGCCTGCATGCTGATCGTTCCGGTCGGACAAATCCGTTCACATAACCCACAGGAAATACAAGCATCCGTCACCCGGAAAGAATTACTTCCGATAGCCAGATGGGCAAAAAGAGGATAAATCCAGTAGCTTTTCAAACCGGGCATGCTTCCTGTATGATACAAAGCGTCCTGCCCATGCTCCCGGATCGCTTCGATAATCTCGGCCACACGTGCCGGGGCATCCTGCAGTTTCCGTTCCTCCACATCTTTGTCGTCCACATCGAAACCAGGCAGCAAGATATAGTTGTTCGGCATAATGACAGAGTATGCTGCCGTTAGCGATATCGCTCTTTTTTCCAAAGCTTTCCCGATCAGTCGATCTGTATATCCGCATTCATCTCCACAGGTAGAAATGGAATAGACCGATTGTCCAGTATATCCGTTTAAAGTCAGACGAGAGATGAAATGGGTAACAGACACCGCCGGTCCCCAGGAATGCACAGGATAGACAAACAATATCTTTTCATCCGGACGAACCGGATAGACCCAACCATCCTTTTCCTTATGCAGTTCATCTGCAATTGAAACCAACTGTTCTCCCAGCGTCTCACTCAGAGCCTTTGCCACCCAAAGAGAGTTTCCAGTTCCAGTAAAGTAAAATATCATATTCCTATTTCTGTTTCAAATACAAAAGTAAGTATAATCTAAGAATACACCTCGCATTTACCTTATTAAGAAACCTAAACGGCAACGTGATGAAGATAACAATGGGACCTTACACACGTTGTCATTCCTGCCTGAAGCCTACTTTTACCTTTGCGGAGATTTGGAGCAGACGCTTTTTATATCTTAATTTGCATTACCATAAAAACACACAATATGAAACGGACTTTACTTATTTGGGCTTCGATGGCTTGCATGACTGTTCATTCGGTCATGGCACAGGACGCAGCTGTAAACAAAATCATCGAAATCGGTCAAACGGATAATCAAGTGATGGATCATTTAGATGTACTCACCAACCGCATCGGCGGCCGTGTGATCGGCTCGAACGCATACGATAATGCAGTTGAATGGGTTGCCTCGAAATTTACGGAATGGGGACTGGAAGTAGAACTACAAGAGGCCGGCACGCTGCCGGTCGGCTTCAACCGAGGACCGTGGTTCGGCAAACTGTTGGGAGAAAACGGGACGGAACTGCATTTCGTCACTCCCTCCTACACCGCCGGAACAAAGGGTGTACAACGCGGACATGTCTTACAGGAACCGCTTACCCAAAGCGAGTTCGACCGCATGAAAGGACAACTAAAAGGGGCTTGGGTGCTGATCAACGGGAAGAATGTCGGCCGACCGGTCCGCCAAAGGCGACTCCATCCGTGCCGCCATCATTTCCGAAAACAACGAAACGGCCAAAAAGAACCGCCAGATCATGGAGGATAACTGGCGCAACAATACCGACAACCCGCTGCTACCATTGAAAGAGGATGTCCCAGCCTTGTTCTACAAACAGATGTGCGAAGCCGGCGTATTGGGTTTTATCCAATCGGCCACCGTCCCTTTGCGTGCCCTCTATGACAAGGCAATCATACACGATCCGACTTTCACGTTTGACAACCTGCCGGAAGTCTGCGACATCAAGTTAGACGAACACCAGTATGCGGCCATCAAGCAGATGGTAAAGGAACGCCGCACCTTCTTCCTTGAGTTCGATATCCGTAACCATTTTCGTATGGGACCGGTAAAATACTATAATGTGATCGGTAAGATCAAAGGCTGTAAATATCCGGACGAGTATGTGATGGCGAGTGGTCATCTGGACGCGTTCGACGTGGCGACAGGTGGCGTGGACTGCGGTTCCGGCGTCACTCCGGTGATGGAAGCGGCCCGCATGATCATGAAATCCGGTGCGAAGCCTAAACGGACGATGTTATTCTGTGCTTTTGCTGGCGAAGAATTCGGATTGTTAGGTTCTACAGCCTGGGTGAAAGCCAATAAAGATAAGTTAGATAAAATCTCCAACTTGTTCAACCGCGACGGAGGCCCGACACCTCCCGTCGGACTCAATGTTCCGAAAGCGATGTATCAGGACTTCGTGAAGATATGCGCGCCCGTCAAGAAGATCCATCCCGACTATCCGTTCGAAGTGAAAGAAGCCGGCCCATTCACCAAACCTGCCAAACCTGCCGGTACGGATGCATCCGTTTTTGCTGTCGAAGCAGTCCCGGCCATCGCCTTCAACGAAAAGGACATCAAAGGATACAACTTCAACTACGGTGAGATCTGGCACACCGAACGCGACACTTACAGCAAAAGCATCCCGGAATATCAGGAACATGCCGCTACAGTAATGGCGATCGTGACGCTGGGAGTAGCCAACTTGGAGCATCTGCTGTCAAGAGAAGGATTGTATAAATAAAACTTCAGAAAGGAATAACAAACCCATAGCTTTACAGAAGCTAACCCTATGCGTTAGTATCCATAAAGCTATGGGTTTGCGATATTTTTCGTACCTTTGCCCATTCAAAAGCAAATTAATAGGTATATAAGATATGATAACGGTTAACAATCTGGACGTACAGTTCGGAAAACGTATCCTGTTTCAGGATGTCAATATGAAGTTCACGCCGGGCAACTGCTACGGTATCATCGGGGCTAACGGCGCCGGTAAATCAACATTCCTCCGTGTTATCAGCAAACAGCTGGATCCTACACGCGGAACAGTGTCTTTAGGACCGGGTGAACGCCTTTCCGTATTGAGTCAGGACCACTTCGCATTTGATGAATACACCGTAATGGACACAGTGTTGATGGGACACACCACCCTTTGGGAGGTGATGAGCGAGAAAAACGCCCTGTATGCAAAACCTGATTTCAGCGATGCCGACGGTATCCGCGTATCGGAACTGGAAGAGAAGTTCGCCGAGATGGAAGGCTGGAATGCCGAAAGTGATGCCGCCGCCCTCTTGAGCGGCTTGGGTATCGCGGAAGAATTCCACTACACGCTGATGAAGGACATGAGCGGTAAGCAGAAAGTACGTGTCCTGCTGGCACGCGCCCTCTTCGGACAGCCTGATAACCTGTTGCTGGACGAGCCGACCAACGACCTCGACCTTGAAACCGTCATGTGGCTTGAAAACTATCTGGCGAACTTCGAACACACCGTGTTGGTTGTCAGCCACGACCGTCACTTCCTCGACTCTGTCTGTACGCATACGGTAGATATCGACTTCGGTAAACTGCAGATGTTCGCCGGAAACTATAGCTTCTGGTACGAATCCAGCCAGTTAGCACTCCGCCAGCAGCAGAACCAGAATAAGAAAGCGGAAGAAAAGAAGAAAGAATTGGAAGAGTTCATCCGCCGTTTCAGTGCCAACGTAGCGAAGTCTAAACAGACAACCAGCCGCAAGAAGATGTTGGAGAAACTGAACATCGAAGAGATCAAGCCTTCTTCACGACGCTATCCGGGTATCCTGTTCACGCCCAACCGCGAACCGGGCAACCAGATATTGGAAGTAAAGGGGCTGACAAAGTCCATCGACGGGAAAGTCCTTTTCCAGGACCTCAACTTCAACGTGGAGAAAGACGACAAGATCGTATTTATCAGTCACGACCCGCGTGCGATGACCGCCCTTTTCCAAATCATCAACGGAGAAGAAAAGGCCGATGCCGGAACGTACCAATGGGGACAAACCATCACGACGACCTATCTGCCGCTCGACAACTCCAAGTATTTCAACTCGGATTATAACCTGATCGACTGGCTGAGCCAGTTCTCGCCCGACACGAACGAGGTCTTCCTGAAAGGCTTCCTCGGACGTATGCTGTTTTCCGGCGAAGAGCTGTTGAAGAAAGTGAGTGTACTTTCCGGAGGTGAAAAGATGCGTTGTATGATCTCCCGCATGATGTTGACGGATGCCAACTGTATCATCCTCGACACGCCGACCAACCATCTGGATTTGGAATCCATCCAAGCGTTCAACAACACATTGCAGTCATTCAAAGGAAACATCCTGTTCTCCAGCCATGACCACGAGTTCATCCAGACGGTTGCCAATCGCATCATCGAGCTGACTCCGAACGGCATCATCGACCGTATAATGGAATACGACGATTATATTACCGATCCGATGGTTGCCGAGCTGAGAGAAAAGCTTTATAAATAAACAAGCATCGATAACTTTCCAGAAGAAAAACCAGATATGTGGATGACATATATCTGGTTCTTTCTCTGATACCTTCCCTGTATATGAAAAAAAGAATCCTCTTCCTCCTTACCCTATATTTCATGTGGTTACCATTATTGGCAATCCAGAAGCCTGTGTTTATGCTGTACCACCATGCCTTAGCGAGCGGATGCTCGCTAATCGATTACCTTAAGGTAATTACACACGGGTTACTGTTGGACTGTACGATAGCCGGCTATCTGACGGCGTTACCTTTGCTGATGACGTTAGTTTCGGTATGGTTGCCGGGGTCTTTTTACAGGAAACTGCTGAAAGGATATTTCGGAATCATGGCGGTATTGATCGCAGCGATCTTTTCCGTGGATGTGGCTTTATACGGCTACTGGGGATTCAGACTGGATGCGACTCTTTTCTTCTATCTTCAATCACCCGGTGATGCGATGGCAAGCGTACCGCTGGGACAGTTCTTCGCCCAGTTACTGATGTTTGCCGTATATGCTTTCGGGATATATTGGACGTTGAAAAGGTTTATCGTTCCGCTCTTCCCTGAAACACTGGTGCGGAAACGGTTGGGCGGAAGCCTTATCATTATCCTGTCAGGAGGGATACTCTTCATTCCGATACGAGGAGGCGTAACGACTTCGACGGCGAACGTGGGGATGGTATATTTCAGCCAAAACCAATTCCTCAACCATTCGGCAATCAATCCTTGTTTCAGCCTGATCGCTTCACTTAGCAAGCAACAGGATTTTGCGGCACAGTTCAATTTTTTCCCGGAAGAGGAAAGGAAGGAGGTAATGGATACTTTGTCTCCGCACTCGACGCGGGGACGCAAAGGGACGAATCCCGCAGATGCAGATTTACAGCAAAAGCCTCTGCAATCCCTTCTCAATACCTCACGACCGAATATATTGATTATCCTGATGGAAAGTTTCTCGGCAAACGCGATCGGAGCGGTCGGCGGAGATTCCATCATCACGCCTAACCTGAACCGATTGAGTCGGGAAGGAGTACTTTTCACAAACATGTATGCCAATTCATTCCGGACAGACAGAGGAATCGTTTCGGTGTTAAACGGATATTTGGCACAGCCGACCACTTCCATCATGAAGTATCCGGCAAAAAGCCAAACACTCCCCTCTATCGCCAAAACTCTGACAAACGAAGGATATGTTGCCGACATGCTGTACGGAGGCGATATCAACTTTACCAATATGCAGAGTTATTTCTTCAGTTCCGGTTACAGCCGGATCACGGCAGACCGTGACTTTCCGCTCACCAGCCGCTTGAGTAAATGGGGAGCGAACGACGATATTACGTTCCGCCACCTGTACGAAGACATCAAAAACCGGGACAACCAAGCTCCCTGGCTCAGCACTTTCCTGACGTTAAGCAGCCATGAGCCGTTTGAAGTTCCCTACCACCGGTTGGACGAAATGGGGCTGTATCCGAACTCGGTTGCCTTCACGGACAGTTGTATCGGCAACTTCATAGACAAATTGAAAGAATTGCCTGTATGGAAAAATACGCTGGTTATTTTCGTTTCCGACCACGGATATCCTTATCCGAAAGATGTGGTCAACTATGAACCTCGCCGCTACCATATACCGATGCTTTGGATCGGCGGTGCGGTGAAAGAACCTGTCGTGATTGACAAATTAGCCAATCAGACGGATCTTGCCGCCACCCTATTGAACCAGTTAGGGATCGATCACGACACTTTCACTTTCAGCCGGAACATCCTAAGTCCCGATTATCCGGAATATGCATTCTATACTTATTCTAACGGATTCGGGTTTATCGACAGCACCGGTATATCCGTCTATGACAACGAAGGGAACAAACCTCTGATCGAAGCCCCCCGAAAAGGCAGTGACTTGCGACTCCGCAAAGGAAAGGCACTCCTGCAAACCTTGTATGACGATTTAGGGAACCGATAGCCTTTTTATTGCATTCTGCATAAGTTTTACAGGAATACTGCAATGCCTACGCAGAATGCAATGGTGATCCCCACGCTTACTCCTCTTGCTTCTCTTCCGTCAACAGCTTGCCATCATCATCCCAAGTACGCCAAATGCCGCTTTTCCTTCCTTTAGCATAAAACATTTCGAAACGAAGAATGCCTTTATCGTTCCACACCCGCCAAGGTCCGTCTTTTTGCCCATCTTTATAGGAAGCAATACCGGTCAGTTGCCCGGCTTCGTTATAAGTACGCCATTCTCCATGAAAAATGCCGTGATAGTAAGAACGGACTTCCGCAATCTTTCCATCAGGATAGTAAATCACATAAGTTCCTTCGGGACGGCCGTCTTTGAGGAAAAGCTCCATCTTCAACATACCATCATCGTAAAACTCGGTATAGCGGCCAGTGTAAGGAGTTGTTTGAGACTCGTCCGTATAATACTGGCCTTCACTAAGGAACAAGTCCTGCGCCTGGATTGCCAGGGCAGAACTTGCCAATAATGTTGATGTCAATAATAATCTCTTTATCATCTTTTTAATATTCAGTGTTCTGAGGATCCCAGTTCGTCCAACCGGCTGTCCAATCGTTTGTTCCATCAAAAGCTCCTTTGTAAGTTACTTTTTCAAAGAAGCTGTTATCCAAGACTTCATCAACAAATTCGGCTCCTTGTACGGCAGAAGCAACGACAGAAGAATAGTCACCGTCTTTTGAAATAATTTCGTTGGTGGTTGCCAAAGTAGTATTGTTACCAGCGCGGTTGAAGAAGTTCTCGCTTACCTTTTCGTCATCGTAGAAGTTCTTCCACATACCGGCAAAGATTACATTCTTAACGGCGATACCATCATTTGCCGTACCTTTCTTATCCGTTGCACGAAGTCCGTAAGGCCATCCCGTGAATACGGAGTTGTAGACATTCAAACTCGAATTACGGCGCAGGTGCATGGCAGCCTGGAATTTACCTCCTTTGGCTCCATTAGCGGCATCGGCTGTCTTTGCTTCAACCTCGGCTTGTGTCATATCAGAAACCTTTCCATAGAACGGACCGATCAAAGTCACGTTGGAGAAGACAGGCTTCGTAAGCGGGGTATTGGAAGAACCACTTGCATCATTATCGGATTCGAAGCCGTTAGAGTCGGAAGTATCAGCGATGTCCTTGTCACGCACACTCAACAGAAACTGCAAGTTACCCGTATAGCCGTAATCGGTATCGAAATCATCGTCCCAACCTTTGTAAGCAACCAAATGCTTAGCATTGACCGTTCCACCGAACCATTCATACGAATCGTCATTAGAATAAGACACCTGTACGAACTCCACTTCCGTACCACTACCGACACCACCGAATGTCAGACCGTTGATCTCCTTGTCGGGTTCCAAAGGATAGCCAGCAAATTCAATACGGACATATTTCAACTTACCAGAGCTTTCACCATTAAATTCATCGGAGGTCGTGTTACCATATTCCGTTCCGGGTCCACCCTCGATAACCGGTCTTTTTGTCTGGTTTACACGAGCATTACCGCAGATAATCAAACCTCCCCAGTCTCCCGTCGCACGCTTGCCCGGTTCTTTATCGGAAGTAAAGACGATCGGTTTGTCAACCGTACCTTCAGCCATGATCTTCGCACCCGGTTCGATAATCAAAGAGGCAGCCTTTTCACCGGAAGAAACAGATATACCCTTGATAACCGTTCCTGCTTCGATTGTCAACGTAGCACCCGGTTTTACATAAACAAAGCCTTTCATATAGTTCTTATCTGCAGCATTCAGCGTAAGATCAGAAGTTATCTCTCCCTCCAAGATCACTTCTTTGGAAGACGGAGCCTCATTAGAAACAGTCACTGCACAAGTTGCCGTCTTATTGTCATCTTTTGTAGTAGCGGTGATCATGGCAGTACCCTCGGTAACCCCTGTCACCTTACCGGCATCTACTGTTGCCACCTTTTCATCGGAGGAACTCCATGTTATCGTTTTATCCGTTGCATCGTCCGGAGTAATGGTGGCAGACAATGTCACGGACTCGCCAACCTTGACAGTTGCAGTCGTAGGACTTACGGCAACAGCCGATACAGCTATAGAGCCATCAGGCTTGTCATCATCACTACAAGATACAGTTCCAAACATAACGGCCAACGCACATACAGAGGCCAAACCTTTCAATAGAAATCTGTTCATAATAAAAACATTTTGTTTGTAATAGAGATATATTCTAATTCACTTTAAAACTTGAGAGAAACACCGACATTAATATCCACTCCCGGACGGTAGCTGCGTACCAACTGTTCACGTTCACGCTTGCCGCCGTTCTTGTCCGTCAACTTCACGAACTGTTTGTATTCGATTTTAGAGTTCAGCATATCCTGAATCCCAGCTTTGATCTCAACAGCTTTGCCGATCTTCTTCGAAAAAGTCAAATCCAGGGAATTACGAGGCATCTCATATATGTCGGGAATATCTTCATTCTGGTCCTGCATCGGGACACCGACCGACTCGATGCGCTTCCCGATACGGTTGTAAAGTAGCGAAGCGGAGATTCCCTTGTCATCGTGCTGATAAAACAGACCGGCATTCACCAGATAAGGAGATTGCCCCGCCAATGGCCGGTCACGTTCAGGCGCTCCTTCCTCAAAGCGGACACGGCTATGGATATAGGCGGCATTACAGACCAAGCTCAAGCCTCTTAATCCGATAAAGTCAAGGCTTTTCTTCATATCCAACTCAATGCCGAACGTCTCGGCATTCTTCGCATTGTGATAGGTATATTGTAAACCGGAACCCGCCTCGTTATAGGTTTCCTCGATCGGATCCTTGAACCGTTTGTAGAATGCACCGACTGTTATCATCTCGCCGGATGCCGGATAGAATTCATAACGCACCTCCAGATTGTCCGCATAAGCATTCTTCAATTCGGTATTACCGACAATATTCGCATCCCGCTCGAAATTAAAATACACATATGGTACTACCTCACGGAACTCCGGCCGGTTGACCGAACGGCCGTAAGCAGCACGCACAAGGTGTTTCGCAGACAGGTTGTAAGAGATATTGACGGAAGGGAAAAAATCGCTCGTCCGGTTATCCAAGTGAACAGGAGTCGTACCGTCTGAACTGTAACCGTCCATTTTAAGGTTATAATATTCCATACGGACACCGATATTGGCATTCAGCGCCTCCCCGTAGTTCAACTTGGCAGAGACATAAGCGGCTCCCAAGATATTTTCGGAAGTATAGGAGTCGCTGTTCGTCGTCGTCTCACGCATCCATATCCGGTCTGCCGAAATGTTCTCATCACAAAACAGCCCCGTATAATCCCAATCGGCATACCGGTCATACCCTTTACCTAACAGATTGTAACCGAATCGGCGAGCATCGAACGTACGACTCTTATATTCTCCATAGACACCACCGTCAAGAACAGGGGCGAACTTGTCGGAGACAGTGAACTTATGTTCATAATTGGCAGCGAGCGAAACACCGTGATCCTTCAAGTCCTGGTAATAGCGCATCGGATCGGAGACGTAATAATTCGGTAAGTCCGTCTTCGTCTCGTCGAGGATGGAATTGACGATCTTGCGGTCCGGTTCCCGATAGGCAGCAAAAGCATAGCCGGCAGTCCAGTCCACTTTGTTGATATCCTCCTGTAACGTATGCGTGCCGCCAAGTTGCCCTGAATAGGTCGTACGTCCGGTATAAAGGGATTCCCACTTGCGGATCGCCTTGTCAGAATAATAGTTCATCCCTTCCCTCTGTGTCAAGGCGGAAACACCACGCTGGCTGAAAAAGTTACGAAACTCGTATTTATGATCGCCTTTCATAAACGACCAGTTGAACAAGGCTCCTAACTTGGAAGTATTCTTATAGCGGACATCGTTGTACTCAAAGCGCGGACGTGAGAGATCGTTCGCCACATCATAGGCGATATAGTTGTTATTCACCGTCTCCGAATAATCGTAGCCGGTACTCCAGTTCACATTCGCGATATTCCCGATCTTCCAGTCGCCCGCATCGAAGGAGCGGTGTGAAGTGAGCGAAATCTTTTGGTCCGGAATAGCCGTGAACCTGCTGATTCCCCACCTCTGGTTGATCCGCCGTGTAAAGGCAGCGGCTTCCTCTGTCGAATAATCCCCTAAATGAGAAGGGAAAGAAGAGGGCAAACTCCGCACCCCGGCCCCAAATCCGAGATAGTCCTTCCAACTCCCGTCCGTCAGCTGGAAACTCCGGAAAGTAGCATTCGTATTAAATCCCATCTGGTAAGATACGTTGAAGGTATTCCCGTCCGGTATATTCTTGGTCATCACTTGCACGAAACCACCGGAGAAATCGGCCGGCAGCTCGGCAGACGGACTCTTATAGACCATCATATTGTCGATCAGCGAAGAAGGAAGCACATCGAACGAGAATGCCCGGCTGTCCGTCGCGCTCGAAGGAGTGGTCGCCTCGTTCAGCCATACATTATTATATCGTTGCGCCAACCCCCGGACCACCACAAAACGGTCATCCACGATCGTAAGCCCCGGAATACGGCGCAACACCTCGGCGGCATCACTGTCCTGTGTCTTGCCGATCTGTTGGGCTGAAATACCGCTTACGACCGGCAGGCTTTTCCGTACCGTATTGATAATGGCGGTTTCCGTTCCCAACTTTCGTTGTGCCACGACCACCACATTCTGAAGTTGCAGGTCGGCATCGGACAGTTCGATTCTCAGCACCGACTCCTGATGGGCTTTCACCACGACATCACGAATGGTTTCCGATTTATAAGAGACATAAGAAGCGACAATCGTATATTTTCCCGGTTTGACATTCTCTATACGGAAGTTTCCCTCCACGTCGGCAATGGCCCCCACCGTAGTCCCTTCGATCACGACCGAAGCACCGATCAACGCATCTTTGAATTTGGCATCCGACACCGTTCCGCAAATAACGCCTGTCTGCGCCCAGGCAGACAACGAAAGAAAACTCCCCAACAACAAAAGAAAGAACCTCTTCACATTGCCTGTTTCACACTTGTTTCCCATTCCTTATTACTTGTTACATTTATTTGCCGGCAAAAGTAGAAGAGACGTATTGCAAGAAGATGTAAACAGAATTACATTGTAAAAACGATTATTACAATCCGTTGACAACAAAAAGAAAGCAACCATTTGACAAAGCGACCACCCATAGCAGATTTTACGAGAAAAAAGGCTGCTAAGAAACTATTTATAGTATCTTTGGAAACAATTAAATAAACAATATACGATGAACTAGGTCATGCGCAAACTCCCAATCGGAATACAAACCAGCCTCCACAGGTTCGGCAAAAGAAGCCTCATCCCCTACCAAAGTGACAGACGTGACATCGTCAAAGTCTGCATGGAATTTGCCGAAGAACAGAATATCACAAGATGGCTATGTGAATAACAAAACTATCACAACGACCGCAGAATGGACATACACACTTTATACATCATCGCTTATGCCACCAGCACCACTTCCTGCCTGGGCAGTTGCGCCATCCTGCTGTTCTTGAACTACGGCAATATCGAGACAAACCCTGTTTACCTGAAGGCACGGCGGATCCTCGCATTTGCGACCTTCCTCGTGGCCATCGGTCTCCTCATCTCGCTTACCACCAGAAAATGGCAACCCGTCGGATGGGATATCGCCTCGTTTCCCGTCACCCTGATCGCCTCCTCGCAAACCCTGCTGTTCACATTCTCACTGATCCTGCTGTTCAACGAACAGTATGCCACCCGGCAGCGGATCCTGCTGCACGCAACTCCTTCCCTCCTCTTCACCCTGGCCTACGCCGGAGCATGCCTGATCTGGAAAGACCACCCCGTCTATGCTTACTCGGAATGGAAGTCACTGGTCACGAATCCGCCTTCCCTGATCCGCACGCTCTATCTGCTTGCCTACATCATCCAGTCAGGCATCTATGCAAAACTATTCCTGCACGAACGACATACTTACCTCTCCCTCTTGGGAGGAGTGAAGACAGAAGACAGGTGGCTCAAACTCGGACAGGTGACAAGCGCGTTCTTCCTTGCCTCAGGCATCGGCCTTTGTACGCTGAGCCTCGCCTTGAATCCTTACCTGCCTCACGAAATCACCGTGACCTTCCTATTCACCGTTTTCTATTTCGCCTTCGGAATCTTCTACGCAAACTTCAGTTCCACCTATCGGGATGTCCGAACCCGCATCCGTGAACAGAACTCAGCCTTTTCTCCTCCCGCCGGAGCGGACATGGAAGAATTGATCTGCTACCTCCAACCGGATGACGACAACAACCGTCTCTTCAAGGACATAGAAGCCTATTTTCAGAAAGAGCAGCCCTATCTGGACCCTGACTTCAGGATATCCGACCTGCCCAGGACCATAGGTGCAAACCCACACAAGCTCTCGACCGCTGTCGGCCGTGCCACCGGGCTGACGGTCCAAGACTACGTACTCCGCCTCCGCATCGGCCACTCCGCAGACCTGCTGCTACTGCCCGAAAACGCCGAGCGCACGATCGAGGACATCGCTTTCTCGTCCGGTTTCCAGTCTACAAGCACCTACAACCGGAATTTCCTGAAACTGATGAAAACAACCCCTTCCCGGTTCCGGAGCCGCACATGACAGGAATACCTCCGCCCTCCCGAGAGGAACACCCCTGTCCGCCCGACGGACAAAACTACATCATACTCATCATTGCTGATTTCGGGCACAACTTTACGGATTTTGGGCATCCTTTCTGTCCTTCTCTCCCCATCTTTGCCTCCAAACGGTTAACGCCCGGCCAACCACCGGGCACTTAAACATTGGAATCATGACCAACGAAGAAGAACAGATCACTCTCAACATCGATCTCTACGACAACATCATGACGGAGAAGGAAGGCGACTACACCGGCCGCCCTCGTATCACCGGCACTCTGTACAACAAACAGATAGCCGCCCGTATCGTGAAAGCAGGTACGGAGTACAAACAGGAAAGCATCGAGTATATCCTCGATCGTGCCGACAAAGCGAAAGTAGAAGCCATCGCCGAAGGTAAGAGCGTAATAGACGGCGTCGGGCAATACCTCGTCACCGCACGCGGCTCGTTTATCGGTGAAAACGCGCAGTTCGATCCTGTCAAACATTCCTTAGGCGTTTCCTACACACCCGGTCAGCTTCTGCGCAGCCAGCTGAAAAAAAACCAAAGTCGTCTGCAATGGCACAGCCAAAACAGGTCCGGTCATCAATTCCATTACCGACAGCGCGACCGGCAGCGTCAACGAGATCATCACCTCGGCAGGCCCCGTCGTGATCAGTTGCAGCAATGCCAAAGTGATAGGCGACGACCCGTCTGTCGGCGTCTTCCTGACCAAGGACGAAGAGGGTGCAGCTCCGATGAAATGCCCGGTCATCATCCGCAACGCCCCATCCGAACTCACCGTCATGCTCCCCGCCATCGAAACAAAGGTTCTGTACACGCTGAGCGTGACAACACAATACAGCAGCAGCAACAAGATGCTGAAAAACCCGCGCACCTACCGCTTCCCCATCCTCTTGAGCGACGGGAAAAGCAATGACGAGGAACGCCCCGGCGAACTCTGACAACGATGGAGACGTTTCCTTCGAGCCAAGGGAGAGGCTCCCTCGCCTCGAAGGAAACATCTCCACTACCTCCAAGTGAATCTCTCCCTTGCATCCAAAGGAGGCATTCATCAAATTGGATGCTTTTTTCATAACACCTAAATAACTACATACACATGAATAGAGATTTAAATATTAAAAGTACAATACGCCAGATTCTTGGCGTATTGATTAGTATCATGATACTAATGCCATTTACCGTATCCTCTCAAACCGTCACAACCACCATTGACTGCGCAAACGCTACAACAGACATAAACGGCAACGGATATCGTTGGGACCTCAGCAACAAGATACTGGCTCTTGACGGAATAGACCTAAGGACAAGTCAGATGATGGGCATAGAGCTTCCTCCCAATTCAACAATCACGCTACAAGGAGACAATTACATCGAAGGAGCAAGCAGGGCCATCCTCTTCAATATCGGTTCCACAGAGCAAGACCCAGGCGGAACCCTGACTATAAAGGGAGACGGGACCTTAACCCTGAACAGCACGAACACCCCCAGCGCCATTTTTAACGCAGGTACGAGCACGATCAAGAACAAAGCCATACTTGTGATAGAAAGCTCGACCGTCATCACAAACGGCCTGTCGGTAGGAGGCAATGCCAAAGACGAAAACGGAGAGTGGGGAAAAACGGGTGAAACAATCCTCAGGAACAATGCATGGTTGGATATCACTTGGGAAAAAACGACCAATCCTTCCGGTTTACCTCTCTACAACCACAACATAAAGGTGGAAAATTCCGTTCTGTTCTACAACTACCAGAACACCGGGACATTAGGATATTATGGTGAAGTATACGGAGACGTGACGCTGTCAGGAGACTGCACCATCAAGAACGGACAGACGCTTTTCATCCCGACAGGCTGCTCGCTCACCGTAAACGGAACACTGGATAATCAAGGAACCATTTATAGCAAAGGTGCACTGACCGCAAACCAGATAACAGGAAACACGGTGACCAAAGACAAGGTTGACCTCAACGGGACAAGTTACAAAACATGGGCGGAGGCAACAGCTGCACTCGCAGGTTCCGAAGAACCGGTCAATATCATCACTCTGTTAGACGACGAAACAGCTACAAGCACACCTCCAAAACCCTGTATCATAACAGGCGACGGAAAAACGTTGACATATGCCGGCGACCTCGAACTGCAAGCCGCCCTTACCTTCAAAAGCATCAAACTGAACATGAGCACCATTTATGCCAACAGCCACGATTTGACATTCGACGAGTCTGTCGATTGCCGCCCGTCGACATACACCAACAACGGCAACACCCTGACCGGCATACGTAACATCTGGGGAGGAACTAAAGACAACAATACGATCGACAAAACCAATATCGTAATCAAAAGCGGACAATTCGGCTGGATCTACGGCGGCGGCAATGCCGGTAACATCACAGGGACAACCAAGGTGACCATATCGGGCGGAACCGTGAACAACTCTGTTTTCGGTGGAAGCCATGCCGCAGGAAGCACAGTCGGCAATACCGAGTTGAACATTACCGGAGGAACTCTAAACTATATCTACGGAGGCGGCTGGAACGGGGACGTCACCGGTACAGCCACGACGAATATCTCTGGCGATAACACGGTTGTCAGCGGCTTTATCATCGGCAACACGGAAGGAACCGGCACGGCAGGTAACACGGATGTGACACTTGACACATCCGCAGATAATCCCATCCAGGAAGTACACGGAGCTGGTATTAACTACAATAATACAGTACACGGGAAAGTTTCGGGAAATGTCAATCTCACCGTTCTGGACGGCAGAATCACCGGGAGCCTGATCGGTTGCTCCTCAGCCGTCGAGGGGAAGATCAACATAAACGTGAAAGGAGGAGAGGTCAAAAGAATAAGTGGCATCGACTATTCCTTGTCTGCAGATTCACCAACTCCCACTTACAGCGGAATAATCCAGATCACCATAGAAAAAGGCCATACCACCATCGGACAAATAGACAGCAACAATAACCACAAAACACATGTAACCTACAGAAACTGCGGAACAGCCGACACTCCCTATCTGATTTCCGAACTGCGCTCCATCGATAAAGTCATCCTGGAAAACTCTTTTATCAAAGAAAAGGACCAGACATCGGCATTCAGGCTCGACATGGGGAACGGAGAGACTATGGAAATAGAAGGGACCGGACTGACCGGAGATTTCCATCTGGTCAATTTGAACGGAAAAGCATCGGATAACCAGTCGATTATCACGGCTTCCGAACTGTCGGGTACATACAGTTTCACCCATAAGGCCGACAATAAGATGCTCTATAAAGCCGGTTTCAACTACCGCTATCCGGGTGACGCCACATTGTGTGCCATCACCCTTCCGACAACGGTCGAGAACGGCACGCTAGCTCTCAAAGGCACGATCGGAGCCGACCAGGGAGAAACCCTCTTTGAAAACGGTGACCAGGTCCCAGCAGGCACACCGATGACTATAATCGCCACTCCTTCACCAGGATATAGTATCAAAAGCTTCTCTGTAAGACAGGGTAATAACAATGTGACGGTTGATACAGATGGCAGCTTTACTGCTCCCGACGGTGATTTTACAGTCGCTGCCGAGTTTAAGAGGATATATACTCCGCCGGCAGCCACCTACCACACCGTCACTCTCCCCTCCGTGGAAGGCGCGACACTCAGCAAGCAGGCAGGTGACCATACGGTCGAGGAAGGATACAGTTTCACCTTCGCCATCACCTTGGATGAAAACTATAGTGAGTCCATCCCTGTTGTCACCACCGATCGCGGCGAGACGATCATACCGGACACGAATGGCAGATACAAGATCAACAACGTGGCTGAAGACATTGTCGTCTCTATCTCCGGCATCGTGAAGAATCTTCCAACAAGTATCAAAAGTATCGAAACAGACACGAAGATATGGACCGCCGACGGCACGATCTTCATCCACACCTCTTCCCCGCAGCAGATACAGGTGGTAAACCTCGCCGGAAGCACTCTCTTCTACCGCAACATTCCGGTAGGCGACACACGGCTCAATGGATTGGCAGCAGGAGTCTACATTGTACGCCTCTCAAGAGAAATGCCACGGAAAATAATCGTACGCTAACCCTGTTTATTATATGCAAACTGAGGGCGATCGCGAACCGCCCCCACATAAAAATCCCCCTCTCTGCACACAGCCGGGAGGGGGATTCACGAACAGTTCAAAGACGAGGTGCTGCCGAACAATAAATTGTAAAATATTTGTTACATTTGTGACCTTAAAATTATTGCTCGATTGGGCACAAATAATCTATAGTATGAAGAACATTAAAATCTATCCGAAAGATTGGTTGCAGTTGCACCCTTATAAACAGTCAGATCCGACAGATTCCTATTATACCAATATCGCAAACCGTATTTACGGCATGTTGGAAGAAACACGTCTTGCCTATTCTTTTGAGAAGGACGAGGTCAAACAGATCAGTATACGCATGGCTGCCTATTTCGAAGATGTGATTTCCGGTCTGAATATCTGGCGCTCATTCATCACGGAACACAAAGCCTTATACGGTAAATTCCTGCCGTTTTATACACCTGACGATCACTATTATGATGACGAGGTCAACTACGAAGATATCCGGTTCTTGCTTTGGCATTACACACAGCAGTATCACGGGTTTCACAAAGGCACATTCGTCAGTCCCGACAATGCGGCAAACGGCGACACAGCCAAACTGATCTACCAGATGTTCTGTGACGAATGGACAACTGCACCGGAGAACGAACGGCTGCAACAGCTCTTTGCTCCGGAAACCCGCTATGAGGATGTCGACAAATATAACGAGTTACTTCACTGGTTTCATTATCAATGTTACCTGTTTACCGATTCACACCAGGAACTGACAGATACAGTCAAAGAATATTGGGAACAAACGAAAGAGAAAGACGAGCAGTTCATCATGATCGCCTACGAGGCTCTGGCACATATTTCCAAAAGTGCATTTTTGGCTTACACGGCTCCCAAATGGCTTTCGCTGATCTTTCCGGCAGACCATCCGGATCACAGCTTGTTCGTTGAAGAAGGTGAAAAGTCACAGGCATTCAAAGAACCGGTGTCCGAAGAGAGCAAGAAAATGCTGACCGAGCACTTTGAGAAATTCACGGCAGCGGCAGAAGGAAAAGCACTCCTTTATTTCCAAAACAAGCGTGAATTCCTCGACTTCCTGACGAAGATCGGCATCGAGACGGAAGGAGCGACAGGCGATACCGCCTCCCGGAAATTTGCCGTTTATGCCACTCCGTCAGAAGGTTTGCAAGTCCTGGCCGATGGTGTTGAGTATATCAAAGACGAAAACAATCCTTTCTACAATCAGAAAAAGGCGGAAAACCAAGGTTTGTCCTTCTTCATGATCCGGAAATGCAGCCCGTATCTGCTGAGAATATTGGAAGAAAAAGGCATGTTAGCCGATGCGCAAGCGAAGAGCCTGGCCGGTGAAGAACGTAGCAAAGCGATCGTTCACGAGAACTGGGAGTTCCTGATGCGGTATTTCCTTCGGGAATATTGATTGTTACTTTTCTCTTGGGAGAAAAGTAACAATCAATATCGATCAGCCGGATACCGGATTCCCAACTGCCTGCGCACCTCATCGATGATCTCCAACGTGATCAGGGAGTGTTCGTGGCTGTTGATTCCAGACTGGCGTTTGCCGGACAGAACCAGATCGATAAACTCCGCCATCTCATAATAATATTCATCCTTGTCCGTCACGACGCTTATATCCTGAGCTTCGGCAGAGGGACCTCTACCGGAAGCAGCCGCCAGACGGGGAGTATATTTTACCTCTCCGATTATATTGATCCGGTCGAACGTTATGTTTCCCTCTTCTCCCTGTATCTCTGTCGGCAAGGATGAATTGGCTATCTTGGAATAGAGAACGGTCGCATTCATCCCTTCGTATTCGAAATTGACGGCTCCCTGTCCGTCCGCACCGGATGAAAGAACGATTCCTGAAGCATCTATCTTTTTCGGACGTCCGAACAAAACGACCATCGGATAAACAGTATAAATCCCGATATCCATCATCGCCCCGTTCGACAATTCCGGCCTGAATGCGTTCAGCACAACTCCCTCCTTGAACTTATCATAGCGGGAAGAATACTGACAATAGCAGGAAAAATAACGCCGTATCGTTCCCAAGCGTCCTAAGTTTTCCCGCACAGACCGGAAATTCGGGGTAAGGGTCGGTTTCATCGCCTCCATCAGCGTAACGTCATATTTTGCAGAGGCTGCGATCATCTCCCTCACCTCCCACGCATTCGAAGCGAAAGGTTTCTCACAGAGTACATGCTTTCCATGCTTCATGCACAAGATACTCTGCTCTGCATGAAGGAAATTAGGCGATGCGATATACACGGCATCGATCAACGGGCTTTTTGCCATCTCCTCCAAAGAGGTGAAAGTATAAGGTATCTGATGTTTGGCGGCAAAGGCATCCGCCGTCTCCTGCCTACGGGAATAAACAGCAACCAGTTCAAAACGGTCATCCAGCCGTGCTCCGGCAATCACCCAGTCGGTTATAAAGTTGGTTCCGACTACTCCAAAACGTACTTTTCCACCATGTTCTTCCATATATTCCATTCCTTATCAGCGTAATATTAATGTATCTCCCTCTATCGAAAGTTCAGGAACCTTGTCCGTAATACTCAAAGTCAGGCAATAGGGAACAGCATCTTCGAGATGGTTCGCTTTCAAGCGTCCCATATGATCCGTCGTATCCAGATAGGCAAGCAGGTTCGCCTTGTTGCCCGTCCACATATCCCGGGCAATCACGGCAGCATCGCTGCCCGCCTCATACAAACCGGTATTCAGTAGCGCATCCGTCAAAGCTCCTCCAAAAAGCGTATCTTCTATATTCACCTTATCCTGCCAGCCGGAACAGAGCACGACTACATCCCGCTTATGGCGGACACAGTAACCGGCCACCGCCTGCAGATTGATGAAAGCTCCCGTTATGACCCGGAAAGCGGATTTGGCGATCGTGATCGCACGTGTACCGTTGGTCGTGGTGAACACAATATCTTTCCCGGAAACCTTTTCCGCCGTATAATCAAACGGGGAATTTCCGAAATCGGCAAAACCACATCGCTTCACATTCCGTTCCGCTCCGACCAGCCAGCCTTTTGCCTTATATGCCTCAGCCTCTTCAACGGTAGCGACCGGACGGATACTGCGCACTCCGTTACTAAAAGCGGCGGCCATCGTCGTCGTTGCCCGAAACACATCCACGACCACCACGATAGCTTCCGGATTATGATAGACCGGATATAATGCCGGTGAAAAACAAACATCTATTTTCATATCAAACGATTATTATACCTGCAAAAATACGGGAGATTTTAAACATTTCCCCTATCTGCTTGTTCTTTTATTACATTTTTGAATAAACGTTTTAAACTAAGTCGTATGAAAAGAATTGTATCTATGATGGTGATCTTCACCCTTCTGTTGGGTGGCATGACACATGTGCAGGCTCAGACAAGTAAAGCCGCAGAAAAAGCTGAAAAAAAGCAGGAAAGAAAAGAGAAAAAAGAAGAAAGGTTAGCTAAGGACGCCGTTATGGGCGAAGAAGCATTCAACAATGCCATGCAGGCTATCACAAACCGGTCGTTCGTGCTCGAAGCCAACTCCGTACAACCGTTGAACGGACGTGTTTACTATGTAAACTCAAACACTAACTTCGTTTCGTTGAATGACGGACAGGCCATGGTTCAGATCGCATCCAACTCTCCTTACCCCGGTCCTAACGGATTAGGCGGCATCACCGTACAAGGCTCGGCATCCAATGTACAGGTCAAACAAGAAAACAACGGAAACGTGTATCTGTCCATGAGCGTACAAGGTATCTTTATCTCTGCAACCGTAAACCTGGTATTATACAGCGGGACCAATAATGCAATGGTTACCGTAGATCCGAACTTCTCTGGAAACAATCTGACAATGAACGGAACATTGCTTCCTTATTCAGACTCCAATGTTTTCCAGGGAACCACTTACTAATTCATATATATATTAAACAACAAGGAAGGGCGGACCGATGATCGGTCCGCCCTCTCTTTTTTATGACAATCCGGTTTACTTATCGAACCGGAACATATTGTACGAATGCTTCCATCGCTTCATAAGATGCAAGGCCTAACTGATGATACAGTTCGGCAGTAGCACGGTTACGGTCTTCGGCACGCTGCCAGAACAAACGTTCGTCGTCTCCAAGGAACGGTGCACTTTCAGCCTGAGACTGGTGTTTCAGGATCGCGTTTCTCTTATGCCGCAATTCTTCGGGAGAGATAGGAACAGCCATTTCCACATGGTCCATTTCCCATTCGGCCCAAGCTCCGCGGTACATCCAGATGCGGCAGTTCTTCAGCCATTCTTCATCCTTCAGCTCGTCGATAGCTGCCAGAACGGCATTCAGACATACACGATGAGTTCCATGCGGATCGGCAAGGTCACCGGCTACAAACATCTCATCAGGTTTCACATCCGTCAGCAACTTCTTCACGATGGCAATATCCGCTTCGCTCAAGTCGTTCTTCTTCACCAGCCCTGTTTCATAGAAAGGCAAGTCGAGGAAGTGGATATGATCGTCACTCTTGATCCCGCTGTAACGGGCACCTGCACGGGCTTCTTCCCGGCGGATCGTGCCTTTCATAAAGAGGACATCACGTTTTTCAGCTTCACCTTCCACCTTTTCATAACGGAGGAAATGGATGATTTCTTCGGCTTTCTTCTTAACCGTTTCGTCTTCCGTATATTTGGCACAAACGTCGCGCAGATATTCGCAATAGCGGATTACCTCTTCATCCCCTACGGCAATATTGCCGGAAGTTTCGTAAGCGACATGTACATCATGATGCTGTTCGCACAAACGATGGAATGTACCGCCCATCGAAATTACATCGTCATCCGGATGCGGACTGAAGATAATCACTTTCTTCGGATATGGAGTTGCACGTTCGGGACGGTTTGAATCGTCGGCATTCGGCTTGCCGCCCGGCCATCCGGTAATCGTGTGCTGGATATCGTTGAATACCCGGATATTCACATTATAGGCCGAACCGTACAGGGCAAGCAGCTCACCCAGGCCGTTTTCGCTATAATCCTTGTTTGTCAGTTTCAAGATCGGTTTGCCTGTCAACTGGCACAACCAAACGATTGCGCGACGGATCAGCTTGTTATCCCACTCGCAATTGGTAACCAGCCAAGGATGACTGATACGTGTCAGATCATATGCGGCAGACAGATCGACTACGACTTTCGCATTCGTATGATTCTGGAGGTAAGAAGAGGGAACAGCGTCACTCACTTTGCCTTCCACCGTTTTGGCGATGATCTTCGCCTTATCTTCACCCCACGCCATCAGGATCACATTACGGGCTTTCATCATGGTAGCGATCCCCATCGTGATGACTCCCGCAGGCACATTGTCCAGTGACGGGAACGTACGGGAAGCTTCCTTACGGGCAGTTCCTTCCAGCAGAACCAGACGAGTACGCGAACTCAGCGTCGCACCTACACCGTTAAACATAATGTTGCTCGCATGTCCCACGCCTAACAGGATATAATCCAAACCGCCTGCCTTCTGGATGTTTTCTTCGTACATCCGGCAGAAATCGATGATGGCATCTTTCGGCATGCATCCATCGGGAGCATAAACATTCTCAGGGGCAATATCGATATGGTCCAGCAAAGCCTCTTTCAGCTGTGCCACGTTGCCGGCGGAAGGAGAAACAAGCGGGAAGAATTCATATTCAACAAAGACAACCACGTTGCGGAAGCTCAGTTGTTCTTCCTTATGCATACGGATCAATTCTTTATATACGCTCAGCGGAGAACGGCCTCCGGGAATAGCCATCACAAAGTTTTCACCGATTTCCTGTTTCTTGCGAATCTGGTCTGCAATCTCCTTAGCGATGGCAAACGAACCTTCATCGGCCGATTCGTAGATGTTTGTCGGGATCTTTTCCAGACGGGTCAAAACTGAATGCTCAAAAGCATTCTCCGGACGATAATACCGCTGCGGTATTCGCGTCAGGGTAATCTGCGAACTAAGGTCTGTTTTCATGTTTAATTCTCGATTTAGTATATTATATCATAACTTGAATCACAAATATACTAATAAATAAACGAACTTAGCTTTACAGAGCATTTAAAAAATCAATACGGTTATAGGAAATATTGATATTACGGATTTTGGCAGAGATGAATCAAATGTATCATTTAAGAACCAGGTTCGCGGATGACACGGATCGGACGGATCTTAACGGATAAAATAATTTCAATCCGTTTTATCCGCGTCATCCACAAACCTGTTCTTCATTCTTTATCAGTTCTAATCTTCTTAAAACAATGTATTGGCAGCCGGAACCAGGTTTCCCATCGACCAAACGGCACGGACAGTCAAGTTACGGTCCAGGATGATGATGTCGGCATCTTTTCCGCGCTGCAACGTACCCGTACGGTCGGATACCCCCATCAGGCGTGCCGGAGTTTCGGAAGCCATGCGAACGGCATCGGCCAACGGGATATTGGCTTTTTGAACCATCGTACGGACCAGCACATCCATCGTCGCGATACTTCCGGCAAGCGAAGAATGGTCGGCCAACTTGCAAACACCATCTTCAATGATAATACGTGAGCCTTCGTCCGGTTTCACATCGCTTGCAGCATAAGACAACGCATCGGTTACCAGACACGTGCGTTCCACACCTTTCAGCTTATACACCAAGCGAAGAATCGTAGAAGGCAAATGTTTACCGTCGGCAATTACTTCCACCGTCATATCATCCATCAGGAAAACACTTTCCACCGTTCCTTCGTATTTATATTCACGACGCTTGTGGAAACCGGGCATTGCGTTGTAGAACTGTGCCGCATGGGTAAAACCTGCCGCATAGGCTTCTTTGATATCCTCGAATTCGGCTTCCGTATGCGTAATGGCAGCCAGGATACCTTTCGACCTGAGATAACGGGCGAAATCATGCGCACCCGGCAATTCAGGACTGGCATCCCAACGCTTAATACAGTTCGTACTTTCCAGGATAGACATATATTCTTCCTTATCCGGATTTTTCACATCATAAAGGTTACCGGCCATCTTGGCATTCAGATACGGTCCTTCCACATGAAGTCCCAATACGGGACCGTCCTTTTCCGCCATCAGCTTCTCGCAAATGGAGACTGCCTTGCAGATCGATTCTTTAGGAGAAGACGACAAAGTGGGAAAAATAGTAGTCGCACCGTGTTTCATATGGGCGGCAATAGCACTATGGAAGGCTTCTTCCGTACATTCCTTAAAATCATGGCCGCCTCCGCCATGCACGTTCATGGCTACGAAACCGGGAATGATATACATACCCTTGGCATCCACCACCTTGGCGCCGATAACAGCCAGGTCGCTGTTCGTCACTTCCAGAATCTTTCCGTCGCTAATCAATACGGAGCCATCCTTCAACCATCCCTGAGGGGTAAGGATCTGGCCATTTATTATTTGTGTCAGCATAAATCAAAACAGTTTATTCGTTCCTTCCACTAATTTACCCATCGCCCAGACAGCACGGACATTCAAGTCCTTATCCAGAATCTGGATGTCCGCATCCTTACCTCGCTGCAAAGACCCCTTACGGTCGTAAACACCCATGATGCGTGCCGGAGTTTCGGAAGCCATGCGAACGGCATCTTCCAACGGGATCTCGGCTTTCTGAACCATCGTACGGATCAGGCGGTCCATAGTCGCAATGCTGCCCGCAAGAGCTGAACGGTCGGCCAGCTTGCAAACACCGTCTTCGATGATCACACGCGGGTCAAACGCCGTCTGGCTGTCACTTGCGGCGCAAGCCAGCGCATCGGTGATCAGACAAGTACGTTCCACGCCTTTGATCTTATAGACCAGACGAAGGATCGTCGGAGGCACAT
>ERZ779654.430-NODE-430-length-26720-cov-3.931746_pt1 | contig 26720 bp, 33 predicted proteins | sample MGYA00511075_ERZ779654 | MGnify/ENA primary metagenome ERZ779654 (study PRJEB29588, sample SAMEA2155636) | human gut metagenome | biome: human gut; feature: human-associated habitat; material: faeces | place: Denmark | collected 2008/2010 ...
GGGGGGGGGTACAGTATTTTGCAATCCCCCGTATGGGCGCGAAATCGGAAAGTGGGTTCAAAAGGCATACGAAGAGGCGCAGGCCGGAACACCGATTGTCCTTCTTATTCCGGCGCGTACCGATACAAGCTATTTCCACGATTTTATATACCACAAAGCGGAAATTCGCTTTATTCGTGGGCGGCTTCGGTTTACGGACGAAGACGGCAACGCCGCCGATCCCGCGCCCTTCCCCTCTATGCTGGTGATTTACAACGGAAAGGCAGTGAAAATATGAGTTATGATATTGAGCTTTGCGAACCGATCGGCGGCGAGGTTATACAATTTGAAACCCCGCACATGATACGCGGCGGGACATACGCGATATATGGAACACAGGAAGCGTGGTTGAATATTACATACAACTACGGAAAGCATTACCGCCGAGTGTTCGGGGAAAACGGTATCCGGACAATCTACGGAATGACCGGAGCTGAAAGCATACCGATTATAAAGGCCGCAATGGAAAAATTGTCCGACGATATTTCCGAAGATTATTGGGAAGCGACGGAAGGAAACGCGAAAAAAGCCCTTGCGGGATTGCTAGCATTTGCACAAATGCGCCCTGATGGGGTTTGGAAAGGAGATTGAAAGATTGAAATACAAGGTTTGCGATCGGTGCGGAAGTCACCTTGACTATGGCGAAACATGCGAATGCGTGAAAGAGGCCGAACAGGAAGAGAGGGCGCGCAATGCTGGAAATCCGAAGGATCAAAACAGACAAGTTCAAAACCGCGGCGTTTTGGATCGAAAAGGGGGGTAACGAATACATAGCGTGCAGAACGCTTGTAAACGCCCTTTTGGGTATTGCTTCCCCTTCTATTATGAGCAGAGGGCAAGAGGCGTTGAAAAAGGCGTATGAAACGCGCCGAATTTGAAAGGAGCAGTTCAGACGATGGAAAAACAGGGATTGAACGAGCTTGCCGCGGCGGTACATGAAAATGCCGTTGCGCATGGCTGGTGGGAGCAGGAACGGGAATTGCCCGAAATCCTTATGCTTTGCGTTTCGGAGCTTGCGGAGGCTTTGGAAGAATACCGGAGCGGGCGGCCTGTTCTATACTTCCCGTGCAATGCTGGCGGGGTATGTTGCGAAGAAGACGGAAGCGCGCATTGCGGAAGCAGGCCATACAATCCGGAAAATCCGGACGCGCCTTGTTCGGCACAGAGTAAAAAACCGGAAGGCGTGGCGGTGGAATTGGCCGATTGCATGATCCGCATTCTGGACTATTGCGGGCACGCCGGAATTGATATTGAAGAGGCAATACGGATCAAGCACAAATACAACTCCGGAAGATGGATCGCCGCCCATTGTGGAGGTATCCGGAGAAATCCCCATTGCGGCAGGCGTTGAAATATTCGCGCACGAATTGGCTCATGTCGCCACGCCGGAAGATCGGGAGCATGGCGAAGCGTGGAAGGCCGCCTTTAACCGGATTTTTGAGGAATACAACCGGATCGCGCAAGACCTTTTCGGGGAAGGCGGCGAAGAACCATGTTGAACGAGCGGGAACAGGCCGCACACGATCCAACGATTGCAGAAACGGCGCAGGGGCTTTCCCTTGCGTTTGAAAAATTGAAAGCCGATATATCACAATCACGCGCCGCCCGCCTTGTGTTGGCGGTGCTGGAAAAATTGAAAGGAGCTATTCAAATGGAAAAGATTTTGAAAACCGGAAAGATCGGACAATTTGGTGCAGAAAGCCGCATTACATACGGCGGTGTGAAGTGGGTTGTGCTGGACGCACGCCCGAATATGTCGCTTTGCCTTGCGGAAGATGTGTTGAAGGACGAAAACGGCGAAGTTCGGTACATGGCTTTCGACACGGACAACAAGAACGATTTTGCCGCCTCTTCCGTCCGCGCTTTCCTGAACGGTGATTTTCTGGAAGAGCTGGCCGCCGCGGGCGCGGACAAAGAAGCGTTTGTGCCGATCGTCCTTGACCTGACTTCCGACGACGGTTTAGACGATTACGGCACGGACAGCGCAAAGATCGGGCTTATCACGGATCAGATGTACCGCGCATTCCGCAAAATCATTCCGAAAGCGTCGGAAGACTATTGGACTTGTACCCCGTTTTCAACCGAGCGGAACGGCTATAAAAGTTTTGTGCGCCGTGTCGGCACTTCGGGGGCGTTGAGCCGCGACAACGCGTGCTTCGGCGGCGGGGGCGTGCGTCCGCTTTGCGCTCTGAAATCTGATATTTTGGTATCTTATGACGAAGACGAAGTGAACGAGCGCAAGCCGTCGTTCGGTGAAATGATCGGGAAAGCCCTTGCGGAAGGGCTGAACAAGGCCATTTTCGGGGAAGGCGAAGAGCCGAAGGGCATTCTTGGCGAAGCGGAGGCGCAGGCCGCCCGCGAAAAGGAGCAGGAAGACGAAGACCAGAGGCGCGCGGACGCGGTGGACATGATGAAGCACATTGCCGCCGCCTTCGATATTCCCGCCGTGATTGATGGAAAAGAAGAAAGTCACAAAAACGGGAAAACCCTTGCCGAATGGCTGACAAACCATAGCGAGCAACAGAAAGAGGCGCGGGAGCTTTACGGCTGGTATTCGGAGCTGAAAAAGGCCGGATTTACCGACGCACAGGCGTTCGAGCTTATCAAGGGATAACAGAAAAGGCCGCCCCGCACGATGGGGCGGCCTATCCCCTATACATTATATATAAGAAAGGACGGGTTCAAAATGACGGCGTTTGAATTTATGGTTGCCGCCTTTTATGCGCTTGTCGGCGTGATTTGCCTTTCCGCGGCGGTTGTGATCGCGTATGCCGTTGTGGTAGGCATTTACAGAGGATTGAAAGGCGGTGGACACCGTGGCAGAAAATAAAACCTTCAACGAAGAAGCCCTTGTTGAAATGGCGCACACGATGGGTTTTGACATTGCGCACGCGTGCGCGGCGGCGGCTGACGCATTCGCCCGCGGCGTGGCCGATGGCTTCACCGCCTATGCGCAAGAGCTGGCCGCCGAAAACAGCGGCGTTGAGCTGGTACACGATGAAGAAGACGAAGAACCGGAGTTGAAAACGGATATTCAGGATTGCCGCCGTTGCTGGTGTGATACATGCGGCAGGCTGGAAGAATGCGAAAAGCACCGCGACGGCACACAGCCGGACGGCTTGCGCCCGCTTCCGTGTATCGGGTGCGTGAATGGCCTTCGGTTCAAGCCGAAGGAAGAAGAGCCTTGCGAAGAGTACACGGAGGCCGCGGGCTTCAATAACGGATAGAAAAGAAGAAGGCGGCTTGCGTTGCCTGCAAGCCGCCTTTCCCCCTTCGCGTCGCCGCGAAAAGAGCTATTCAAACTAACGACAGTATAACACCGCGGCGGCAGAATGTCAAGAAACGCCGGAACACGGCGTATTACGGGCTTGTAATGGGTATTAACACATGGACGGAAAAGCAGAATTCCGGAAGTGCTGGTTTGTATTCAATTCCCCGTCGCCTGCTTTATCAGGATCACGGAGGCGGCAAGCTGTCAAGGGTGCGACAGCACCGCGAAAGCGGCTTGCCCTTGATGGGTTGTTGCCGGAGTGATAGAAGCAGGAAGGCGGCGGGGATAAATGCAAACCTTCCGGCCTTGCGTGTTCAATTCCTTTGAGCCTGCTTCCCCCTTTAGGGGGACGGGAGGGGGTGAAACCTTTACCACGAGCAGGGAGGAAACAACATGCCGTACAACAGCGCAAAATATGAATTCCTCTTTGACCTTTCCGGAGAGAACACCGAAAGGGCGTTTGATCGGTTCCGGCACAGGAATGTTTTTCGTTATCGTACCCGCACGATCAAGGCGGGAAATGTGCTTGAAGTTGAGATATTCCCGATATGGAACACGCAAAACGAGGTTCGAGAGGCAAAGAAGCACACAACACGGAAAGCACAAAAGAACCTGAATGACAAAAACGCAAAAAAGAAGTTCATTCGGAAGATCAATGCGAATTTCACGGAAGAAGACCTTTGCGTAACGCTGACATATTCAAACGGCTTTGTTCCGGACGAAGAGCAGGCGCGCCGCGATATTCGGAATTACCTTCGCAGGGTGCGGGAGTATCGCCGGAAGAATGGCCTTCCAGAATTGAAATACGCCTATGTGATCGAGTTCGGCGGGAAAGATGGGCGGCGCAAGCGTGTTCACCACCATGTCATTATGTCCGGCATGGATCGGGACAAAGCCGAAGCCCTTTGGAATGGCCGCGGGTATGCAAACGCCCGCCGCCTGCAACCGGACGATTACGGATTAGAAGCCCTTGCGCGCTATATGACGAAGGAGCCGAACGGCGGCAAACGGTGGGCGGCAAGCAAAAACCTTGTTGATCCGAAAATCACGGAGGCCGACACCAAAATAAGCCGCCGCAAGGTGGAGCAGATGGCCGAAGACTTCGAGGCGAAACCCGCCGCGATCTTCGCCGCGCTTTTCCCTGAATACAGCTTCAACGAATGCGCCGTGCGGTATTCGGATTTTGTGGCAGGCGCGTACATATACGCAAAATTGCACCGGAAGGCCGCACCGCCGCAGAAGCAGAAAAAGAAACGGAGGGTACGCAATGAACACAACGGAAATGATGGTAATTTGCCGCGAAGTTGACCGCGCAACGGGCAAAATAGCGGTTTACCGGATTGAAACCGAAGTAACCGAAAGTCTGATTTTCAAATTGAGGCTTCGCGCACGCTTGAACCCCGAATTGCAATACTTTGTCACGACAAAAGCGCGTTATGAAGGCTTCGGGGATACGATCACGGCGGTTTTGAAGCGAAGAACCGTAACGCCCGCGGCCATTGCACGCGTTGGCGGGATCGTCCAGCTTTGAGGGGGTGTGCGCGGTGGTGGAAAATCCGGAGATTGGCGGGCAATATTGGTTTGTTACGGATATTTGGGAACGCTTCTGCCCTGTCCCCGTGACAATCGTTGCCGTGAACGAAGAATACGGCGCATTCCTTGCCCGTTGGGATATTGGCGAAAGCGAATACTTCGAGCAATACGAAGGCGTGTGGCCGAACGAGCTATACGAAACACAGGCGGGCGCGGCGGCAGAATGTCGAAGAAGAAACGCCTTGCCGTGTGGATATGTGGAAAAGGCGGTGAATTATCTTGAAGAATAACGCCCCTTCCCTTCCGGTTCCAACGGAGAGCGTGGAACAACAATGCCTTTTCAGGTGGGCGGCATTTCAAAGCGGGCGTTTCCCTGAATTGGCGTTGCTTTACCATGTGCCGAACGGCGGGAGCCGGAAGAAAGCAGAGGCCGGACGCTTCCGCGCCGAAGGCGTGAAGGCGGGTGTGCCGGATTTGTGCTTGCCCGTCGCCCGCGGCGGTTTTCACGGCCTTTACATAGAGCTAAAGCGGCAAAAAGGCAGTAAGACAAGCGACGATCAAAAAGAGTGGTTGTCAAACCTTGAAAAACAAGGTTATTTTGTGGCCTTGTGCAAAGGGTGGGAGGCCGCCGCAAAGGTGATTACAGAGTATTTGACAATGGGAGGTGAAGAAGGTTGAAAAAGAAGCGGTTTTTGAAGCTGGTTATGTCTTACGGTATCCAGCGGGACAAAGCGGCGCGCATGGCCGCCCGCGTTGGCGAATTCGGATCGTATGAAGCCCTGTTTTTGTCTTTGCGCCCGTCATTGGCTTTCTGGCAGATGGGCGCGACGGTGCGCAAGGCTGGCCGGACGATCCGGCAGGCCGCCCGCGATTTTGGCGATATGTTCGCCGCAATGGGGACAGCCCTTGCCACCTGCTTCTCCCCTGCTTTGCGCGGGTATGTTGACGACGCGAAGGAGCGTGAACAGAAACAAGCGGATTTTTCGGCGGCTGGAAAAGTGTTCTTGCCGTCAACGCATGAAATCATAGCGGGCACACAGCCCGAAGAGGGAAACACCGCGGCGCGCTGGTGGGTGAAGACACCAAACCCGAATTATGGCAAGCCGCAGGCAGAAGAAAGGCAGGGTTAAACATGGCGAAAATGTCTATGCGGGTGATTTTGAAGAGCGGCGCGGAATTTACGGTGAAATGCGATAAATTCACGCTGGAAAGAAACGGGCTTGAACAGGTGACGGGGTACAATATCGGCGGGATCACCGAAAACAAGCCCGTGTATCTGGATTTTGACGAAGTGGCCGCAATCGTCCGCGTGTTGTCGGACGAAGCGGACGCGCCGCCCGAAGATGGCGGCAACGAAGAGCAAATGGAAAGCGAGGGTTCAGAGATGGGCAAGAAAAAAACGGGCTTGATTACTGACGAAGTGCGGGAGCTGATAAACGAGGTTGCGCGGGCAACCGCTTCTATGGCGTATATTGACGGCATGGGCGGCGAAGTAAATTATTTCCGCGCAATGGAAAGTTTGCTTTTTAATTATAAAAAGCTGGCCGCGCTGGTGGCTGATTATGAAGCATATACACATGTGGAGCTTCAAGGCCGAAGCGCAAGTATTTCAAGCTATTCTCCTTCGAGCGGGTACACATACCGCACGGAGGAAGATATACTTGACGAAATGAAGCGGGATAAAATCATATCTTACCACAGGACGCGGGCACGCTTTGAAGAGATTGACCGCGTTGTAAAGCTGTTTGCAGAGCGAAAAGAATTCCATGTGATCCGCATGTATTACTTCGGAGAGGACGCGCAGGGCAACGAGCGTCCGGCAGGCGCGGAGCCGTACACATGGGAAGCCATAGCCGCAGAGCTGGAAGGAATGGGGCTGATCCGCGACGCGAAGAGCGCGCGCAGATGGCGAAATAAAATCGTTAATGACATGGCCGTGTGCATGTTCGGCAAGCCCGCGGCGGTTGGCGTGGGTACATACCGGAAGGAGCGGGACAAGGCAACGGATTAAAACAGGCCGAAAAATGCCCGTTTCGCGCCCGTTTCGCGCCCTTGTGTGTACCGTCCATATATGCTATAATTATTACGCTGATTAAATGCAAATAAACAGCGCACTTCACAAGCCTTCGCGGGTTCGCCCGTGAGGGCTTTTTTTATTGCCCGAAAGGAGGCGGCAGGCGTGAAGGCATGGGCTGAACAGTTCTACAATTCGGACGCGTGGCGCGCGTGTCGTGAAGCCTTCTTGCAATCGAAGGGTTATCTTTGCGAACGATGTTCCACGCCCGACAATCCGGTTGTTGCGAAGATCGCACACCACAAAATCTATTTGACGAAGGAGAATATAAACAATCCGTACATTGCGCTTTCATGGGATAACTTGGAGGCACTTTGTCAAGATTGCCACAACAAGGAACACCACAGGGGCGAACGGAAGAAGCGTTATTCTTTCGACGCAAACGGCAATCTTGTATATCCCCCCCATTCGCAGCCGAATTAGGGAGGGCGAAACACCGAGGGCGGGAGGTTAAAAAAACTCCGCAGGCGCGCGCATAACGGGTGTACCCGTGGGGGGGTGTGGTTGACGGTGCAGAAAGGGGGCGTTTTTTGTGGCGACAAAGAAAGAGCTTACGAAAGAACAGAAGATCAAAAAAGAGATTGCCCGATTAAAGCGGGTTTTCAAAGACCTTGACAAAAACAAGTTGCAGACCGTGGAAAGCCTGATAAAAAACGCCGCGTTCATGGCCGTTTCGCTGGAAGAGCTACAAGAAATCATCAACGACGAAGGCTATGTTGTGGAGTACCAGAACGGCGAAAACCAGAAAGGCACGAAGCAAAGCGACGCGGTGAAAACCCATATAGCAATGACGAAAAACCATGCCGCAATCATTAAGCAGTTGACCGATCTTGTGCCGCCTGAAAAGAAAAAAGAAAGTAAATTGCAGGCGTTGAGGGACGAATAATGCCCTTTGCGAATTACATTTACGAATATTTTTCAGGTATTCAGAGCGGGAAATATACGGTTGGCAAATGGGTTCGGCTGATTTATGAAATCATCATAGCGGGGCTTGAACGGGGAGAATATTTCTTCAATGCGAAGAAAGCCAACAAAGCGATCAAGTTTATAGAAAACTTCTGCCACCATTGCGAAGGCCGCGAAGACCTTTTGAAGCTGGAAGTATGGCAGAAGGCTTGTGTTTCCGTTATCTTCGGGATCGTGGACGCGGACGGCTTGCGCGTCTTCCGTGAAGTGTTTATTGTCATAGGCCGGAAGAACGGCAAGACGCTTTTTGCGTCGGCCATTATCGCATATATGGCGTATCTTGATGGAGAATACGGCGCGAAAATATATTGCCTTGCGCCGAAGCTGGATCAAGCGGCCATTGTTTACGATAACTTTTACCAGATGTTGAAAAAAGAACCGGAGCTTGCGGAGCTGGCGAAAAAGCGGCGTTCCGATATTTACATAGAGGACACGAACACGGTTGTTAAGCCGCTGGCGTTCAATGCAAAGAAAAGCGACGGCTTCAACCCGCATTTGGTTGTCAATGATGAGGTTGCAAGCTGGCGCGGCGACGGTGGTTTGAAACAATACGAGGTTATGAAATCCGCGCTTGGCGCACGGCGGCAACCGCTGATCCTGTCCATTTCCACGGCGGGATACGAGAACGACGGCATTTACGATGAATTGATGAAGCGAAGCACGGCTTTCTTGAAAGGCAATAGCAAGGAACGCCGCCTTTTGCCGTTCCTCTACATGATTGACGATGTGGAAAAATGGAACGATATTGAAGAGTTGAAGAAGGCAAACCCGAACATGGGCGTTTCCGTGTTCCCTGACTTCTTCCGCGAGGAAATAGCGGTTGCAGAAATGTCCGCAAGTAAAAAGGCCGAATTCCTGACGAAGTATTGCAATATCAAGCAGAATTCTTCTATTGCGTGGCTTGACGCGCACATAGTAGAAGGCGCAACGGCAGAAATCACGCTTGAAGACTTCCGGCATTCTTACGCCGTGGGCGGCATTGACCTTTCGCAGACAACAGACCTTACCGCGGCAACCGTCATTGTGGAGCGCGGCGGCAAGCTATACGCGTTCACACAATTCTTTATGCCTGCAAACCGCGTCGAGCGGGCAACGGCGATCGACGGCGTGCCCTATGACATATTTGTGAAAAAAGGCGTTGTTACCCTTTCCGGCGAAAACTATGTAGATTACAAAGATGTTTATAACTGGTTCGTCATGCTGAAAGAAAAATATGAAATCTATGTGCTGAAAGTCGGGTATGACCGTTACAGCGCGCAATACCTGATTGATGACATGGCGGCATACGGCTTCCACATGGACGATGTTTTTCAGGGTGAAAACCTTGCGGGCGTGATCCGCGAGTTTGAAGGGATTTTGCTTGATGGCAATTTCAAAATACCGGATAACAGCTTGTTAAAGTCGCATTTCCTGAATGTGGCCTTAAAGCACAACATGGAAACGCGCAAGTTCCGGCCTGTCAAGATTGAACAGCGGGCGCGGATCGACGGCTTTGTATCAGTCATTGACGCAATGACCGTCCGGCAAAAATACTATAACGAAATCGGCGTAATGCTGAAAAATGCGGGGTGATTTGAAAAATGGGAGTGTTTGAAACTATCTTCCGAAGACCGCGGAACAACCTTGTTCCAACGGGCTACTTCAAAATGCTAAACGGGTACACGCCCGTTTTCACAAACGCGCCCGAAAGTGTGTACGAAATGGAGATCACGCGGGCGGCTATTCATTCATTCGCTACTTTTTGTAGCAAATTGAAGCCGGAAATTACGGGGAGCGCGAAAAAGCACCTTGAACGAACATTGCAGTTCAGGCCGAACCCGTTTCAAGACACGACAAAGTTTCTTTACAGGCTGGCGACAATCCTTGCCGTGAATAACACGGCTTTTATTGTGCCTCTTGAAGATGAATTCGGCGGCATAGCGGGTTATTATCCCCTATTGCCGCAGAATTGCGAGGTTTTAGAGGTCGGCGGCGCGCCCTTCTTGCGGTACACCTTTTCCAATGGACAGCGGGCGGCGATCGAGTTCGACCGCGTGGGGATTTTGACGCAATTTCAATATTCAGACGATTTTTTCGGAGAGGACAACCGCGCCTTGCGGCCAACAATGCAGTTGATCCACGCGAACAATCAGGGCATTATAAACGGAGTTAAAAATTCGGCTTCGATCCGGTTCCTTGCCCGTATCGCTAACATGCTTTCGCCGGAGGACATAAAGAAGGAGCGGGAACGCTTCACCGAAGACAACCTTTCCGCGGACAATCAAAGCGGAATGATTATCTACGATCAGAAATTCACAGATGTAAAACAGGTTGATAGCAAGCCCTTCACCGTCAACGCGGTTCAGATGGGGCAGATTAACGAAAATGTGTTTAACTACTTCGGCACTTCGGCGGGGATCATTCAAAACAAATACACCGAAGACGAATGGAACGCGTATTACGAAGGGAAAATAGAGCCTTTCGCCCTGCAATTATCCCTTGTCATGTCAAACATGACCTTTACGCCGCGGGAAATCGCCCACGGAAACGCAATCGTGTTCACAGCGAACAGGCTTCAATACGCAAGCAATCAAACGAAGCTGAACATTTCAACACAGCTTTTTGACCGCGGGTTGCTGAACCGAAACGGCGTTATGGACATTTGGAACATGGCGCATGTGGAGGGCGGCGAAAAATACTATATCCGCAAGGAATACACCGAAATTTCACAGCTTGGAAAGGAGGCGAACACAAATGCCAGTAATGAAGGATCGGGAATATCGGTCGATGGTGCTTCCGTTGACGGCGGCGGCGAAGAAGGCAACGAAGAGGTTTGACAGCGAATTCTATGTTGAAGGCTATGCAACCACCTTCAACAAGCCGTATCTTCTCTATGAGTTCGACGGGGTGCAATACTTTGAAGTCATAGACCGGAACGCTCTTGTTGGCGCGGATATGTCCGATGTTATCATGCAATACAACCACGAAGGCAAGGTGCTTGCCCGACAATCAAATAAAACGCTTGGAATAGAGGCCGACGAAAGCGGCCTCTTTACTTTTGCCGATTTATCGAAAAGCCGTGCCGCACAAGACCTTTACGAAGAGATCAACAACGGCTTGATTACAAAAATGTCGTGGGCGTTCAAGGTTTTAGAAGACGCATACGACAGGGACACACACACAAGAACCATTTTGAAGATCAAGAAGGTTTACGATGTTTCGGCGGTATCTTACCCCGCAAACAGCGATACCGAAATATCCGCGCGTTCTTTCTTCGACGGAGTGATAGAAGCAGAGAGGCGGGAGGCGTTAGCGCGGAAAGCACAGCTATTAAAACTAAAAATCATGTTGGAGGTATGACACTATGAACAGATTACAGGAAATTGAAGCCCGCCTTGCCGCGATTGCGAACGAGATCGAGCAGAAAGGCGCGGAGCTGACCGCGGAGCAGTTGACCGCGTTTGAAACCGAAGTAAACAACCTGAAAACCGAGCGGGCGGGGCTTGTGGCCGCCGCCGAACAGCGCAACAACCTTCTGAATTCCATTGCGGAGGGCAGAAGCGGCGGCGCGGTTGTTCGCACCTTCCCTTCCCCTTCTTCTCCCGCAGGCGGTGAACAGAGGGACGAAGCCGACCCGATGGACAGCATGGAATACCGCCGCGCGTTTATGGCATACGCCCTTCGCGGCACGCCTATTCCCGCAGAGTTCCGCGCGGACGCTGTTTCCAAAACCGCAGAAAATGGCGCGGTGATCCCGACAACCGTTCTTAACCGGATCGTTGAGAAAATGGAGGCCGTGGGAATGATCCTTCCCCTTGTTACGCGCACCGCGTACAAGGGCGGCGTTTCTATCCCTACTTCCAGCGCGAAGCCCGTTGCCTCTTGGGTAGCGGAAGGCGCAGGGAGCGACAAGCAGAAGAAGACCACGGGAAGCATTACCTTTGCTTACCACAAGTTGCGTTGCGCCGTGGCCGTATCCCTTGAAGTGGACACGATGGCACTTTCGGCCTTTGAAAATACCCTTGTCAACAATGTTGTCGAGGCTATGACGAAGGCAACCGAACAGGCCATTGTATCCGGTACGGGTAGAGGACAGCCGAAGGGCATTCTTACCGAAACCCCGAACGAGGGGCAGAAGATCGAGAGCGACACGCCCACATACGAAGACCTTGTGAACGCCGAAGCCGCATTGCCGCAGGCATACGAAAACGGCGCGGTGTGGTGCATGGCAAAGAAAACCTTTATGCAGTATTACGGCCTTGTCGATGAAACCGGACAGCCCGTAGGCCGCGTGAATTACGGAATTGCAGGCAAGCCGGAACGTGCCTTGCTTGGCCGCCCCGTCATTTGTTGCGACTATGTGCCTTCCGTGGCAAGCGCGGCGGCTGGCGGTGCGTATGCGTTCCTGTTCAACTTCAAGGACTATGTACTGAATACCAACTACACCATGACCGTGAAGAAGTACGAGGACAACGACACCGACGACATGGTAACGAAGGCGATCATGCTTGTTGACGGCAAGGTGATTGACATGAATTCCCTTGTTGTCGTCGCAAAGACCGCAGGCGCGTAATTCAGGAGGGATAAACCATGCTTGACAAGGTGAAAAACGCCTTACGCGTAAAAACGGCGGCTTTCGACGATGAAATACAAGACCTGATCGACGCTTGCAAAGCGGATTTGCGCCTTGTCGGTGTGAATATTCCGGAGGATACGCCCGCCGAAGGCAAAGAGGCCGCGGCGGGCGATCCCCTTATCACGCGGGCGATTATCCTTTACGCAAAGGCAAACTTCGGATATTCCGAAGACAGCGAGAAATACCGCGCGGCCTATGATTACTTGAAATGTTCTTTAAGTTTGGCGGGTGATTATCATGCGTTGGGGTGATGAAATTACCCTGATCGCGCAGAAGCCGCCTGACGAAAAGGTAAACGCAAACGGGTTCCAGAATGAGCCGGAAGAAGTGCGGAAATCCATTTTTTGCAATGTGAAATCCGCGGGTTATTCCGAGTTCTACAAGGCCGCGCAAGCGGGCTTTCAAGTGGAATTGAAGGTTGATGTTTACACGGAAGAATACGAAGGGCAACAAGCCGCGGAGCTGGACGGGAAGCGGTACAGGGTTTTGAAAACCTATGTCAACAAAAGCGGAGAAATTACCGAATTGACGCTTTCCGATCTTCCGGTCGAAGAAAGCGAAGAGCCGGACAGCGGCGCGGAAGGAGGCGGCGGCAATGGCGCGGTTTGAGGTATCCGGAATTGAAGCGGCGCAAGAAGCGTTTTTGCGCCGGAGCGAGCGGGCGGCGAAAGCCGTTCCGAAGATGTTAAAAGCTGGCGGCGCGGTGCTTGTGAAGGCCGAACAGGAGGAAATACGGCGCACATTTACAAGTAACCGCGTTACTGGCGATCTTGCAAATTCTATCAAATGCACCGCCGTAAAGAAGCGGGGTTCGGGGCAATGCGTGGAAGTGTACCCGCACGGGAAAAACCGCCGCGGGGAGCGGAACGCAACCGTTGGTTTTGTCCACCAATACGGGCGAACCAACATGCCCGCGCGCCCGTGGTTCACGCGTTCGCACCAGAAGGCAACGCCGGAAGTTCAAGCGGCTATGCGGCGGGCATGGGAGGACGAACAGGAATGATAGATACAGTTGACCGCTTGTTAAAATCCACGCTTGATGCGCTTTGCCCGAATGTGGCGCGCCTCTTCTTCCGCGGGAAGGCTGGTACATATATCACATATCAGCTTGTTTCTTCGGAAGATATGGCCGCCGCAGACGACGAAACGCACGGCACGGAATACACATACAGGGTTGATATTTACTCGAAACGCGATTATATCGCCCTTTTGCGCCGTGTGAAGCAGGCGTTGAAGGCGGCGGGCTTTTATGGGCTTGTAATTGATCCGGAAGTGTACGAGCAGGACACGGGGTTTTACCATGTCCCGATTGAAGCGAAATATTACGAACAAACGGAGGTATAAAAACTATGGCAACTATTGGTTTGCGCGATCTTTACCGTGCGCCGATCACGGTTGAAGAGAGCGGCGAAGAGAAATACGGAACGCCCGTGCGCATGGCGAAGGCCATTAGTGCGGAAATGTCCGTAGAGGCAGCGGAAGCGATCCTTTATGCGGACGACGGCGCGGACGAAGTGGTAAAAGAATTCGTTTCCGGAGAGCTGACGCTGAATGTAAACGATCTTATGCCCGCCGATCTTGCGGCCATTTTGGGACAGACGCAGGACGACGATCAGGTTGTATATGCGGGAGAAAATGACGATCCCCCGTATATGGCAATCGGCTTCCGCGCAAAGAAAGCGAACGGCATGTATAAGTACATTTGGCTTTACAAGGTGAAGTTTGCTATTCCTTCGGAGAATTATCAGACGAAGGGCGATAGTATCGAATTCACCACGCCGGAGATCACGGGGCAGTTTATCAAGCGGCCTGACGGACTTTGGAAGGCCGAGCATGTCGCCCTTCCTTCCGAAAGTGCGGCACAAAACTGGTTCACAGCAGTTCGGGAGCCGAACAACGCTTCTTTGGACGGCTAATTTTAGCGGGAAACACAAAACAAAAATACGAAAAGGAGGTACGGGGAAGCCCTTTGACGGGGCTTCCCCTATTTTGTTATGAGTGCGATTAAAGACGGGCGTTTGCCGATCGTCCTTGACAAAGAACGGCATTTGCTGTTTTCCCTGAATGTCATTGACGAAATGCAAGACAAATTCGGGGGCTTTGATAAACTGGCCGAAATGCTGAAAGGCAAAGAAGGCATTAAAAATCTTCGCTGGCTTCTTACCCTGCTTCTGAATGAGGGCGCAGACGACGGCGAAGAGCAGTTGACCGAAAAACAGGTAGGAAAAATGATCCATACGGGCAACTTTAACGAGGTTAAAACCGCGATTTTCAAGGCGTTTGCAATGGGAAACAGCGGCACAACGGAGCCGCCGCAGGACGATGAAGACGACGAACCGGAATACGCGGAAGAAGAGAGAAAAAACGCGCAGGCGGGCAAGGAGTAATAGACCTTGCCCGCCTGCTTTATATCGGCGTTACGCTTCTACACTGGCCGGAACGCGAAGTGTGGCGCATGACACCGTATAAAATCCTTGCTTTGTTCCGAATTCACAGGGAATTCAATCCGGATCGCTTCAAACCGGAGGAAAAAGAAGCGGACATTGACGATGTGTTAGGGGGGTTATAAGTGGCCGGAAAAGAAGACCAGATCAAAACCGAAATTGCCGTTGACGGCGAACAGGAATACAAGAAGGCTTGTAAAGAAATCGACGCTTCTTTGAAGGCCATTGCGTCCGAAATGAAGGTTGTTTCGGCAACTTTCGAGGGGAACGCCGACAGCATAGAGGCAATGACCGCGAAGCAAGATGTTTTGAACAAGCGGCTTGAAGAGCAGAAAAAGAAGGTTGCCGAAGCGGAAGCCGCCTTGAAAAAGTATCAGGACGCGGAGCAAGGGACTTCCGAAGCGGCTAAAAAGATGGAAACAAACCTGAATTACGCCCGCGCCGCAATGATTAAAACGAAAAACGAGATCAGAAAACTTGACGAAGGATTAGAAGAGGCGCGCAACGCTTCAAACGATTTTTCAGACGGCTTGGAGGATATTTCACAGGAAGCCGAAAGCACAGGCGGCGCGCTGGACGGATTGGGCGGCAAAGTTTCTTCCGTAGCGGGCGCACTTGGAACAGGTTTGAAAACGATCGGCGTAGGCGTGGCCGCCATTGGGACGGCTATGGTTGCGGGGATCGGGTACGCCGTAGGCTTCGCTGATGAAGTCAAAGGCGCAATGAACGATTTTGAAGCGTCAACAGGCATTGCGGAGGCCGCCGCGAACGGCTTTGAAGACGCAATGTTGCGTATCTACAACAACAACTTCGGGGAGAACATGGACGATATAGCCGCGTCAATGGCAACCGTGGCGCAGACTTCCGGCGAAGTTGATCCGACGAAAATTGAAGAGCTGACACAAAATGCTTTGATGTTGCGCGATACATTCGGCTTTGATATTCAAGAGCAAATGCGCGCCGTCAATATGCTTATGGATCAGTTTGGGCTATCTGGTGAAGAGGCGTTCAACCTGATTGCGCAGGGAGCGCAAAACGGCCTTGATAAAAACGGGGATTTGCTGGACAGTATCAACGAATATTCCGTGCATTTCAAGTCGTTAGGGCTGGACGCGGAAGACATGTTCAACAGCTTTGCAAACGGCGCGGACGCTGGCACCTTTTCCGTTGACAAGCTGGGCGACGCGGTAAAGGAATTCGGGATCAGAGTTAAAGACGGATCGGACGGCACAATGCAGGCGTTCAAGGATATAGGCTTGAACGCCGATGAAACCGCGGCGGCCTTTGCCGCAGGCGGGGAGCAGGCCGCAAAAGCCTTTGACGATGTGACAACCGCCCTTTTCGCAATGGACGATCCTTTAGCACAGAATACCGCGGGCGTGGCCTTGTTCGGTACAATGTGGGAAGATTTGGGCGTTGAAGGTATGCAGGCGTTGACGAACCTTAACGAGGAGATCAGCACCACAACAGACGCGCTTTCCAAAATCAACGCCGTTAAATATGACGACTTCGGTTCCGCTATGTCGGGGCTTGGCCGCGTGCTGAAAACGAATTTTGTTCTTCCGATTGGCGAAGAAGCGTTGCCCGCCCTTTCCGATTTTGTCAACGAGCTTTCGGCGGGCGCAGCTTCCGCGAACGGCGATATTTCCAAAATGTCCGACACCTTCGGGACAGCCCTTGCGGGGCTGATTGAAGACTTTTCGACAATCCTTCCGCAAGTAACGGACTTTGCAACCGAAATCGTGTTAGGGCTGGTCGATGGGCTTGTAGCAAGCCTACCACAGATCACAACGGCGGCGGTGGACATGATAACCGCGCTTGTGCAAGGGCTGGTTGCCGCGCTTCCAGCGATTGCGCAGGCCGCAACGCAAATTCTTCTTGCCCTGATTGACGGGTTGATCGCCGCCCTTCCCCTGCTTGTCGAAGGCGCGTTGCAAATTGTCCTTGCGCTGGCAAACGGGATCGGGCAGGCGTTGCCGCAGTTGTTACCGAAAATCGTTGAAGTGGTCGTTGCTATGGTGCAAACGCTGGTTGAAAATATCCCTATGCTGATCGACGCGGCGTTGCAGTTGATAACAGGGCTTGCGCAAGGGCTGATTGCCGCGATCCCCGTTCTGATTGCGGCCATTCCACAGATTATTACAAGCCTTGTCGAAAATCTGCTTGCCTCTATCCCGCAGATCATTCAAGCGGGAATTGACCTATTAACCGCGCTGATCGACGCGTTGCCGCAGATTATCGAAACCATCGTTACAGCTATTCCGCAGATTATCGACGGAATTGTAACGGCGGTGATCGGGAGCATTCCGCAGATCGTGCAAGCTGGAATTGATTTGCTGGTTGCGCTCATTCAGGCGTTGCCGCAGATCATTCAAACCATTGTGCCCGCGATCCCCCAGATTGTGGGCGCGTTGGTGAACGCCATTATTTCCAATATTCCGCAGATTGTCCAAGCGGGCGTTCAACTATTCGTTTCCCTGATCCAGAACCTACCGACAATTATTGCGGAAATCGTGAAGGCGGTTCCGCAGATTGTAACGGGTATCGTGCAGGCGTTCGGAAGCCTTGCATATCAGATTGTGGAGATCGGCGGCAATATCGTTTCCGGCATTTGGCAAGGTATCCAGAACGCCGCGGGCTGGTTATACGAACAGGCGACGGGATTTTTTGGCGGCATTGTTGACAGCGTAAAGAATTTCCTTGGCATTCATTCGCCTTCAACGGTTTTTGCTGATATAGGCGGCAACATGGCCGCAGGCGTTGGCGAAGGCTTCGGCGGTGGCATGGATACCGTTTCCGCAGATATGCAGGGCGCAATGGGAAGCGCGGGCACGATGACCGCGCAAGAGGCCATAAAAGCTGTAAACGATGGCATTATAGCGAATATCAGTGCATTGGACGGCGCGGTATCGGCCATTGTCGAGCGGGTAACAGCAGGGCTTACCGCGCAGGCGGCGCGCCTTAATCAGATCGGCGTTGACATGACGAAGTATATCGCTTCCGGCATGACAACAGGAACGCCGAATATTACAAACATTATCCCGCAGATCGTCCAGTCGATTGTTACCGCCTTCACCGCGCAACAACCGAAGTTCACCACGGCAGGCGTTGATATTGACAAGGCCGTAGCGTCCGGCATGGTGCAGGGCACGCCGCAGATTACGGCGAAAATTCCGCAGATCGTCCAGTCAATTATTACCGCAATAAATAGTTTTTCTTCGCAATTCATATCAGCGGGCGAACAAATGGTGCGCGGTATCTGGCAGGGCTTTCAAAATATGTCGGGGTGGCTGGAAAGTCAAGTGCGTTCTATGATGCGGTCGATTGTGGCCGCCGTAGAAGCGGAAATGCAGATTGCTTCCCCGTCGAAGGTATTTGCAGGGATCGGCGCATACATGGCCGAAGGTTTAGGCGAAGGCTTCGCCCGTGAAATGCAGAATGTTGAAAAGACAATCCGCAGAGCGACAGCTTCAACCGTTCCGGAGCCGCAAAGACCGTCCGGAAGGATCAGCAGGAACGACAGCACCGCCCGCGGCGTGCAAGTGGTTCAAAATATCTATGCGAACGAAACGAGCTATGCACAACAACAGCGCGAGGCGGCAAAACAATTCCGCTTGATTGCACGGGAGGTTATGGGCTGATGGCAAAGAAAATTGAAAAGCTGATTTATACGAATGAGCGTGGGGAAAGTATCACCTTTTCCCACGCTTCTATTTTTCACACAAACGAGGTTAGCGGCCTTTCCGATGTGCGCAACGAGATTTACAGCATTAACAGCATGGGACAGGACGGCGACACCTATTTAGGCAACCGCATTCAATCCCGCGAAATTGAGATTGTCGGAAGTATCAAAGAGCGGGACAAAGATAGAATGCGGGATTACCGAAGGCAAATGAACCGTGTGTTGAACCCGCAGTATTCCGCGACACTGACATACGAATACGGCGACTTCCGGCGCGTGATTGACTGCAAGATCGACAACGCACCCACCTTCACGCGGAAAGCCATTTTTCAGGACTTCACAATACAGATTCTTTGCCTTAATCCGTTTTGGAGAAAAGAAGCAAAGACGCGGGACGATATAGCAACATGGATCGGAGGCCTTGAATTTCCGGAAGAAATCCCACTTGTAGAGGGTTGGGAAATCGGATATAGACAGCCTTCCTTGATCGTGAATGTCTATAACGAAGGTGATGTGCAAGCGGGTATTCGCGTAGAATTCCGCGCACTTGGCGTTGTCAAAAATCCTTCCCTTTTGAATGTGGACACACAGGAGTTTATAAAGCTGAATATCACGCTTCAAGCTGGCGACATTTTAAGCGTGTCCACGGGATACGGGGAAAAAGAAGTAACTTTGCAACGCGACGGCGTGACTTCTGACGCGTTCCGTTATCTTGATGTGGACAGCACATATTTTCAACTTTCGGTCGGCGATAACCTTTACAGGTATTCCGCGGAAGAAAATCTTGAAAATCTGGAAGTATCCATTTATCACGACGATCTTTATTTGGGGGTGTGACGAATGGAGCTATATATTTATGACCGCGACATGGTGTTGCACGGCGTAATTGATGAAATCAATTCGTTAATCTGGACGCGGCGGTATTGGTCGGCAGGCGAATTCAAGTTGCTTGTGCCATTCACAAACAAGCATGTTTCCCTTCTGGTAAAAAACAACCTGATAATGAAGCGCGGGGACACCGAGGCGGCAGAAATCAGGTATGTTCACATTAGCAAGAATTCGCAGGGGCTTGAAGAAATCGAAGTGCAAGGAAAGTTTATCACGCAATGGATCGGAAAGCGTATTATACGCGATCAGATTATCACAACGAGCGGGACACAGGATATTTTATACCGGATTGTCCGCGAAACGGTCGTTTCCCCGAAAGTGGCCGCCCGTGCGATCCCGAATGTCTTAATTGATCCCGCGGACGAAGACACCGGAAGTGGGAAAATAGACTATACTTCCGAAGCCTTCACAAACGCCCTTCTTGCCGTGGAAACCGCGGCGAAGGCGGCAAAATTGGGCTTCCGGTTGCGAACCGATGTGAAGACCGGAAAGCACTATTTCAGTGTGTATAAAGGCCGCGATTTGACCGCAGACCAAACCGAAAACCCGCCGTGCATTTTTTCACAGGAATTCGATAATATCACGGAACAAGAATACACGAACAGCATTGAAAACCTAAAATCAACGGCTTATGTGGGCGGCGAAGAAGCCGAACCGCGCGTTGTGGCCGAAGTTGGCGGCGGCGCGGCTGGCCTTGACCGTGAAGAAGTCTTTGTAAACGCAACGGACATTACGAAGAAATACACCAACGAAAACGACGAAGAGATCACGCGCACCGACGAAGAATATTTAGCCTGCCTTGAAGAGCGCGGCGCGTCGGAGCTGGAACAATACGCCGAAACATTGAGCTTTTCCAGCACGATCAACACGCACGCGAATTTGAAGTACAGGGAAGATTACGACTTGGGCGATCGCGTGACATGCGTTAATAAACGGTGGGGTATAAAAATCAATATCCGGATAACGGAGGTTGCGGAAACCTATCAACAGAACATGGAGGAAATAGACATTAGTTTCGGGGAGAGCTTGCCCGCCCTGATTACACAGATCAGGCAGATTACAAAGTAAAGGGGTGCAAATATGGAAAAATCAAGTTTCTTCAACAGTGTTTCCGGCGATCGCGTGTACCGCGCGGAAGAATGGGCTGAATATTTTGCTTCATTCATTGGAAACGGCGTGTTCCCTGTCCCTTCCACAAGCCTTCAAGTGGTAGCGGGTTCAGGAATGGCCGTCGCCGTGAAAACGGGTAAAGCGTGGATCAACGGCTATTTTTATTACAACACAAGCGATTTGCCCGTAACACTGGCAACCGCGGACGGCGTGTTGAACCGTATTGACCGAATTGTTGTGCGGTGGGACTTGACCGAACGCAAAATTTCCGTTGCGGTGAAGTCTTCCGCGCCTGCAACTTCCCCCGTCGCCCCTGCTTTGCAGAGGGACGCGGACGCATACGAATTGTGTCTTGCCGATGTGCTTGTAGGCGCAGGCGTTACGGCCATTTCACAGGCAAACATAACAGATCGCCGCCTTGATGGTTCCTTGTGCGGCGTGGTTGCGGGCGTGGTGGATCAGATAGACACCGACGCATTCAACGCGCAACTTGAAGCGTGGTTTGCTGACTATAAGGAAATGAGCGTTGACGAATTCAACGATCTTGTTTCCTATATGGAAAGTTTGGAGCTTTTGGGCGATCAGCAGTACGCCGCCCTTGAAGCCTACATGAACGACTTTAAGACCGACGCAGAAAACGACTTCAACGCATGGTTCGCAACCTTGCAAAATGTCCTTGACGAAGACACCGCGGGGCATTTGCTGAACCTGATCCAGAACAACACCGCACGAATTGAAATGCTGGAAGCCGTGCTTTTCAATGACATTACAACAAACCCGTTCTTGATCCTCTTTGACGATTTGGACGGCGTGACCGCAACGGGCGTTTGGAACGCGGCGTTGCAACGGATCGAATGTTGACGCGGTGCGCCTGCAAGGGCGCGGAATTGTCGTGCATTATCGGAAATATCTTCACGGAGCTTCGCCCGCCGTGCGACATGTGCGGCGGCGAGGCGGTGACAATCCACGGGATCACGCCCACAGGCCACGAAGCAACAATAACTTTGACGGCGGCGGGCTTTGATTTTGAGGGGTGCGCGGAGGATACCGCGCTTTTGCAGAGGATCAGGAAGGCAAGGTGCATTTATGCAGGGACAAGAGAGGGAACGCAAAGAGCCGTCCGAATTCAATGTGATTGTGAAGGCGAAAGACCTTGTAAAGCATACCTTCACGATCACGAACAGCACGGAGCGTTACCCAAAGAAATACCGCTTTACGCTGGTGAACCGCATACAGGAAAAAGCGGTTGATATTTACGAAATGACGCTTGAAGCGAACGAATTAGATTTGCGGCAAGCGGACGAACACAGACAACGGCAGAGGCTACAAGCAAAGGCGTCGACCTATTGCAAGGAGCTTCTATTTTTTATAGAGCTTTCGCAGGAAATGGGCTTTATTTCTATGAAGAGTTGCGAATATTGGTCGAAACTTGCCCTTGAAGTAAAGTACATGATCGCCGCGTGGAAGAAGCGGGACAAAGCGAGAGTATAAAAAACCGTTTGGGGAACGCCTTGTAGGTTTTCTTTTCGCCTTCTGCCCGCCCCGCCGCCGAATTCCGGCAACTCGTACAATGTGCGCAATGTCAACACTTCGGGGGCGTTGAACAACAACAACGCGTGCTTCGGCGGCGGGGGCGTGCGTCCGCTTCGGTGGATCACTCGATCGAGTAGGCCACAGGCCGAAAGCAATGTACCACCATCAAAGGAAGGCGTTTCCCGTCCCCTGCTATCCACGGCGGGGACAAATACAGGATTGCCGATACCGGAGCATTGCCCGCGGGTATGGCCGAGGTTATACACGGCAAGGAGATTTTTTAACATGACCGACTTTGAAAAAGTCTATAATTTTGAAAACCTATACCGCGCGTACCGGAAGGCGCGCCGCGGCAAAAGGTGGAAAGGAGCGGCGGCGAAGTTTGAAGTTAATTTGCTGGAAGCCCTGAACCTGTTAAGCGTGCAGTTACAGAGCCATACATACCGGCTTTCGCCCTACAACACATTCAAGGTTTACGAACCGAAAGAACGGGTTGTAATGTCGAACAGCTACAAAGACAAGGTTGTGCAACATGCGCTTTGTGATAATGTACTTGAACCGAGGGTGCGAAGCACCTTCATAAAAGACAATTACGCTTCACAGGTTGGAAAAGGAACGCACCTCGGCCTTGAACGGCTGGAAGGGTTTATGCGGAGGTTTTACCGTGTACGAGGTGTTGACGGGTGGGTATTGAAATGCGACATATCAAAGTATTTCTATAATATCAAGCACGACGCGTTAAAATCCTTAATCCGCAAGTATATTTCCGATCCTGATTGCCTTTGGTTGCTTGACATGATAATAGACAGCACCGAAGGCAATGTAGGAATTCCGATCGGCAACCAGTCTTCACAAATATTCGCCCTTCTCTATCTTTCTTCGCTGGATCACATGATAAAAGAGAAGTTAGGCATAAAATTTTATGGCCGATACATGGACGATTTTTATTTGATCCACGAAGACAAAGAATATTTGCGCTATTGCTGGAAGGAGATTGAAAGGCATGTAAACGAATTAGGGCTTTCGCTGAATGCGAAAACCAATATTTACCCGTTGAAAAACGGAATTGATTTTTTGGGCTTCCATTCGTATTTGACCGAAAGCGGCGCGGTGATCCGCAAGGTGCGCCGGAAGTCAAAGAACAACGCCCGCCGCCGTTTAACCAAAATGCGCGGGTTGCTGGAAGCTGGAAAAATCACGCCGGAAAAGGTGGAGCAATCCTATAAAAGCTGGCGCGGCCACGCGTCAAAGGGGAATTGCTATCACCTGATCCGGAACATGGATCAGCATTACAACAAATTATTCGGGCAGTACGCCGCCACGGGCAACCGCGGCGGCGTTGCTGTTTCCGAAGAAAAGGAGGAAGGCAGAGAATGGCAAAACAATTAAACACGCTTGCTGTGGGGACAACCTTTGAAGTGCCCGTAAAGTCGGCTTATCGGTCGTTCTTGGGTGATTATGTCGTTTTCAAAATGGCTGACAAGAAACATGCGGGCTATCCGCCCGGAGCTATTACCCTGATTACCGACAAGATTATAGCATTGCTTTGTTCCGACGCGAAAGAACCGAGCAACGGCAATTCGGATCGCCAGAATTACGGCAACAACAGGCACATTCATTCCAATATCCTTCAATGGCTGAACAGTAACGCCGCGGCGGGGCAATGGTACAGCGAAAAGCACGCGCAGGACGCGCCGCCGTCAAGCGCGAATGTATGGGACAATGTAAACCCCTATGACACATGGGCGGGGTTCCTTGCTATGCTTGACGACGATTTTGTAGCGGCACTTATGACAACCACGCTTACCGTTGCAAAAAATACCGTTGACGGCGGGAACTATGAAACCTTCACCGCAAAAATGTTCCTTGCAAGCACAACGGAAGTCGGGCTTGCAAACGAAAACGGGATTGCGGAAGGCTCGAAGCTGGCCTTGTTCAGCGACAATACAAGCCGCCTTGCCTATTGTACGCAAGCGGCCATTGATAAAAGTAATTACGGGAGCGATCCGACGACTTCGCAGGCGTGGTATTGGTGGCTTCGCACGCCAGTTTCCGGCCCTTCGTACAATGTGCGCTATGTCTACGCTTCGGGGGCGTTGGGCAGCGGCGGCGCGTACGGCGGCGGCGGGGGCGTGCGTCCGCTTTGTAATTTGAAATCTGATATTTTGGTATCTGATAACAAAAACAGCCGCGGAAACTATGAATTCCAGTGGAACACCGCACCGAGCGCGCCGGACGGAATTTCCGTGCCGGAAAGCTGTTACAGCACGCAAAACATAACCGTAACATGGGGAGCTTCCACCGATCCGGACGGCGACGCGATCACCTATGTTCTGGAACGGTCGGTGAATAACGGGAGCTACACGAAAGCAACGGAAACCGCCGCCCGCACCTTTACGGAGGTTGTTTCTACAAGTTGGAACACGATCAAATACCGCGTGAAGGCGCGGGACACCTACGGGAACGAAAGTGCGTATGTGACTTCTTCCGCGGTTCCCGTAATTCACAATCAACCGCCTGTAATTTCCGGACAAAACGCCGATCTTGGAACGAAAAGCGGCGACTTCTCTTACAAGTACACCGTAACCGATCCGGACGGCGACACGGTGACAGTGGTTGAAAAGGTGGACGAAACCACCTTGCGGAGCTACACGCCCACGCTTGGAGAAGAAAACACGATGAATGTTGCGGGGCACGACTTCACCGCCCTTTCCAATGGCGCACACACGATCGCCATTACCGCAACGGACACCGTGGGAAATAAAGCGGTGCGCACACTGACCTTCACAAAACAGATCAGAGGATTTGTTATAACGCTGGCCGCGCCGCTGGAAGCGCAGGCACAACCTACGCGCGCAAATGTGGTTGTAACGCGGGAAATTCCAGCGGGCGCAACCTTCAAAGTGGAGGTAACGAACAATCCGTTTGATCCTTCCCCCGCGTGGGAGGATTGCACGAACGCCGTAATTCAAGGCGTGGCGTATGTCTTCGAGAACACAATAAACACCGCCGTTAAATTCGGCATGAACATTCGGGTAACGGTGGAACGCGGCGACGCTATTTCCGCGTGTTGGGTATCTTCGATCGGGGGTAATTTTGAATGAGCGTAACATACAGGCCGGACAAGCCAAACGAAACAGAGAATTTGAAGAAGGAAGTTGAAACCGTGAAGGCGGCGGGCGAAAGCACCGCCGCCCTTCTTTCCCTTTCTTTCAAAGCGCAGATTGTCGCAGACCGCGCCGCGGGAACGAATGCGATCACCGATGAAATGATCCTTGCGTCAACGGATATTGTGAATTATCCGGAGTATCAGGACAACCACGAATACAAGACAAAAGGCGAAATTATCAGGTACGACGGCCTTTATTATGAAATTGTCGCGCCGCACACTTCCAACGCCGCCGCGTATCCCGTGCAAACCACCTTTGCATATTACCGCCTTGTCGAGCTGGAACACGCGGGGACGCTTGATGACCCGATCCCGTATCCGGAAACCGCGGGGATCGTCGTAAATGTGGTTGAGGGGCTTTATTACAGCTACAAAGGCGCGGTATATCTGGCGAAGGCCAATATGCCGAATTGCGTTTACCCGCCCGACACGGCGGGTTTGTGGCAATGGGAAAAGGTGTAAAGGTGGTGGAAGCATGGAACAGTTCTTGACCGTTCTTTCCGTGGTTAGTACGGTTTGCGCAATCGTGTTCGGGTATGCGGCTTTTGCCCGCAACCGGAAAAGCGACACGGAAAGCGAGGCGAAAAGCGACGCAACCGTACTTACGGAAATAGGGTATATCAAAGCGAATACGGACGAAATCAAGGCAGAGCAGAAGGAACAGCGGAAAACGAACACCGAGTTTGTAACGCGCCTGACCGCCGTTGAAGCGTCCGCAAAGCAGGCGCACAAGCGAATTGACACGCTGGAACGCGCACACGAAGAATAATAGCGAAGGAGCGAAAAACAATGGCAGTTATGAAAGCAAGTGAATTTGTTGCGAAACTGAAAGATGTTGCGCAGAATTACAAAACCCTTTATGTCATGGGGTGCTTTGGCGCGCCCCTGACGGGCGGCAATGTATCGCGGTATTGCAATAACCACGCATACAACAAGCAGGCCGCCCGAACGAAGATGATTAAGGCCGCCGCAAACCAGAACCCGCCCGTTTTCGGGTTCGATTGCGTATGCCTGATTAAAGGCATTTTGTGGGGTTGGCGCGGCGACGCGTCCAAAACCTACGGCGGCGCGTCCTATGCCGTGAACGGCGTTCCCGACATTGGCGCGGATACCATGATTACAAAATGCAAGGGCGTTTCAACCAACTTTTCCAATGTGGAGGTTGGCGAAGCCCTTTGGTGTAGCGGGCATATCGGCGTTTATATCGGCGGCGGGCTGGCCGTGGAGTGTTCCCCCGCCTTTGACAACGATGTGCAGATCACAGCCGTTAAAAATATGGGGACAAAGAGCGGGTACAACGCCCGCACATGGACGAAGCACGGCAAACTTCCCTATATCGAATACGACAACGCCGCCCCCGTTCAGCCGGACAAGCCGGACACCGGAGCGGGCGCAG
>ERZ779654.473-NODE-473-length-25289-cov-3.583974_pt1 | contig 25289 bp, 29 predicted proteins | sample MGYA00511075_ERZ779654 | MGnify/ENA primary metagenome ERZ779654 (study PRJEB29588, sample SAMEA2155636) | human gut metagenome | biome: human gut; feature: human-associated habitat; material: faeces | place: Denmark | collected 2008/2010 ...
CGGAAAAAAAGCGATCTCACGTGTGCAAAATTGCACGGAAAAAAAGCGATCTCACGTGTGCAGATAGGAGAAATGAAAAATGAAAAATATAATGGTAACAGGAGCAGCAGGATTTATAGGAGCAAACTTTGCAGAATACTTTGTGAATAAACATCCTGATTATAATATAATAGTAGTAGATAAATTAACATATGCTGGAAACCTAGCAAATTTAGATAAAGTAAAAGATAAAATTACATTTGTACAAGCTGATATATGTGATTTTGAAAAAATGCAAGAAGTATTTGAAAAATATCAAATAAATGGTGTAATTCACTTTGCAGCTGAATCACATGTAGATAATAGTATAAAAACACCATTTGTATTTACAAAAACAAATGTGTTAGGAACACATACACTATTAGAAACAGCAAGAAGAGCATGGGGAGAAGGTTCAGAAAACAAATTTGTACATATTTCAACAGATGAAGTGTATGGTGCATTAGGAGAAGAAGGATATTTCACTGAAACATCTCCAATTCAACCAAGTAGTCCATATTCAGCATCAAAAGCAAGTTCTGATTTAGTTGCATTAGCATATCATACAACATATAAAATGAATGTAACAGTAACAAACTGTTCAAATAACTATGGACCATATCAACATAATGAAAAGCTAATACCTCATATGATTAAACTAGCTCTAAATAATGAGAAATTACCTGTATATGGAGAAGGAAAAAATATAAGAGATTGGTTGTACGTAGAAGACCATTGTAAAGCAATAGATATGGTATTCCATAATGGTAAAGCAGGAGAAAGATATAACATAGGCGGACACAATGAAAAAAGAAATATAGAAATTGTAAAACTTATATTACAACGTTTAGGAAAATCAGAAGATTTAATCGAACATGTTGCTGATAGAAAAGGACATGATTATAGATATGCAATAGATCCAACAAAAATTAAAACAGAATTAGGATGGGAACCAGAAACAAAATTCGAAGATGGAATTGTAAAAACAATTGATTGGTATTTAGCAAATCCAGATTGGTTAAAATAATTTTAGTAGCATGTAAAGACCGTGAATTTCACGGTCTTCTGTATTAAGAAAGGTAGAAAAATGGAAGATATAGAAAAAATAAAAGAAGATTTAAAACAAATATTATCAGAAAGAAGGTATGAACATTCAATAGGGGTAATGAACATGGCAGAGGAGTTAGCCAAGATATATAAAGTCGATATAGAAATAGCTAAAATTGCAGGATTACTTCATGATAATGCCAAAGAAATGACAAAAGAAGAAATGTTTAAATATGTAGAAGAAAATAATATAGAAATAACTGAATTTGAAAAACTAAATGTCCCTATTTTACATGGAAAAATAGGAGCAGATATAGCTAAAAAGAAATATGGAGTTAGTGAGCAAATTGCAAAAGCCATAGAATATCATACAACTACAAGTCCTAAAATGGATACACTAGCTAAAATAATATATGTTTCAGATAAAGTAGAATTAACAAGAAAATCAGAAAAGTTTGATATTGAACCAGAAAGAAAATTGGCAAGAATAGATTTAGATAAAGCCGTATTACTCATAATAAATAATACTACAAAATACTTAATAGATAATAATAAAATGATTGCTACTGAAAGCATAGAAACTAGAAATAAGTTGTTATTAAGTAATTGATGAACTTATTCCAAAATGCAAGTAACTAGAATATAAAATAATATAAATGAGATATTGCCAAAGAGCAAAAAAAGTAATATAATAAATACATTAAAGGAGAAAAACATGCCAAGATTTTTTGTAAAAAAAGAACAAGTAAAAGAAACAACAATAGAAATATTAGGAGAAGATATCAAACATATAAAAAATGTACTTAGAAAGCAAATTGGTGAAAACATTGAAATATGTGATAAAGATACTAAGAAATCATATATATGTGAAATTGAGAAAATAGAAGAAAAAAGTATTTTAACTAAAATTATAGAAGAATTGCAAAGTAATGATAATAAAATAGAAGTTGATATATATCAAGGACTACCAAAAGCAGACAAAATGGAATTAATAATACAAAAATCAGTAGAATTAGGAGTAAACGCAATTATTCCAGTAGAAATGAAGAGATGTGTAGTAAAAATAGCAACTAAAGATGAAATGAAAAAAATAACTAGATGGCAAAAAATTGCAGAAAGCGCTGCAAAACAAAGCGGAAGAGATACAATACCTGAAATTAAAAATATAGTTAATGTAGAAAAAATTGCACAATTAATTAATAAATATGATAGTGTACTAGTAGCATATGAAAATGAAAAAGAAAATACAATAAAGCAAGAACTTCTAAAATTAAAGCAATACAAAAAACCAGAACAAAAAATCAAAATAGGAGTAGTAATAGGACCAGAAGGCGGACTAGAAGAAAAGGATGTTGAATTATTAAAACAAAAAGGTGCAAAGATAGTAACACTTGGCAATAGAATTTTAAGAACAGAAACTGTGGCACTTAACATACTTAGTGTGATTACATATGAATTAGAACAATGACAAGGAGATAAATAAGATGGAAAAAGTAAAAAAAATATTAACAAATAAGTTATTTGTTAATTTAGTATGTGGACTTATAACAATGGGGTATTTTATATTATTTAGTAAGCAATATTCAAAACTAGATGCATATGAACTAGAAGATTATTTGCATTTATCAAGCTTAGTTTTTTTAGTAATATCAATAGTATTTATGGAAATTTCTTATAGAAATGGAAAAGAATTAATTTTTATTAATGGTATAGAATTTCTCATAATAGCAATTTTTGTATTATTAACACAACATATGATATATGTATCAGGAAGTAATATAGAAATATATTCATTGACAGGAGCAAACATAATTGGGGTATATTACATATTAAAATCAGCAATTCTTTACACGAAAATACAACAAGACAAATTAAATAGTTTGAGTGATATAAAGGAAATAGTGAAAGATGAACCAAAAAAAATAATACCAAGAAGAAAAAATAAAAAAGAAGAAGGAAAATAGAAGAGAAAAATGAAGAAATTTTAAGCTTATCTACTAGACTTATTGACAAATATGTAGTAAAATTAAAAGGTAATATAAAAGACGTTTAAAAAACAGAAGAATTAAATAAATATTGAAAAATTATGCAGAAAGGATGGTAAAAATGCAATTAGTAAATATAGGATTTGGAAATATAATAGCTGCAAATAAAATAGTAGCAATTGTAAGTCCAGATTCAGCTCCTATAAAAAGAATGATACAAGAAGCAAAAGACGGAAAAACAGCAGTTGATGCTACATGTGGTAGAAGAACAAGGGCTGTATTAATAATGGATTCTGGACATATAATTTTATCTGCCGTACAGCCAGAGACTGTGGCAGGAAGAGTTGATAAAGATATTACGCCTGCACCAGTAGTTGCAGAAGAATAAAAATGGAGGTGATTAAAAATGATGGTTAAACCAACAGTTCAAGAATTATTAAAAAAAGCAAAAAATAGATATGAATTAGTAATAGCAACATCAAAAAGAGCTAGACAAATAGCAAGTGGAGCAGAAGTAAAAACAAAAGTTAAAGAAGAATCACCAGTTACGCTTGCAGCAAATGAAATTGCAGAAGGCGAAGTAGAAATCATTGAACCAGATGAAGCTAAAGAAGAAGCAATAGAAAGAGGAGAAGAATAGTGTTAGTAATATTATCAGGAGTATCTGGCGCAGGAAAAGATACAATAAAAAAAGAATTAATAAAAAGAATGCCTAATATAGTTACATTACCTTCATTCACATCAAGAGATATGAGACTAGGCGAAGTAGAAGGAGACCATTATCATTTTATTAGTAAAGAAGAATTTGAAGAAAAAATCCGTAAAGGTGATTTTTATGAATATGACCTTCATCACGGTAATTATTATGGAACTTCAAGAGAACTTATGAGTAATAAAATTAAAGAAGGTAAAATAATAGTAAAAGATATAGAAGTAAATGGAACTGAAAATCTTTTAAAGATATTAGGAAATGATACAAGAATTGTAACTATCTTTTTAAAAGTAGAAAAAGAAGAATTAAAAAGACGTCTAATTGAAAGAGGAGATAATATTCAAGACATTGAAGTTAGACTTGGTAGATTAGAATATGAAGAAGATAAAATCAAGCTTTATGATTATGTTATAAAAAATGATGATTTTGAAAAAACTGTTCAAGTTATTATGACTATTATTGAAAATGAAAAAAGAATAGAAGAACACAGTAGAATGTGAGAAATATCTCATTTTACTGTGTTTTTTATTGAAATATTACAAATGTTACAGAAATGTGTTTAAATTGTAATGATTTTGTAAAAAAAGTGCAATAAAAACTTAATATTTATATATAGTCTGCATTGTTGTGTTTTGTGTCGATTTATGATATAAAATATATGTAATTTAAAAATAATGAAGGATATTATGAAGATTAGAAAAATCAAGGCTTTGACTTTGGTGTTTGATGATGACTTTATTACCAATAATTGTCTATAAAATAAAATATAAAGAATAATAATTCATATATATCATCTGATTTTGAAATAGAAAATAATAGTTAAAATAAAAAGTTTAAATTAAATAGTTGAAACTGTACTGTAAGTTGAAAAATTCGATAAAAAGTGGTATAATAGAATTAGATTTACCAAAGGGTAAATGCTAAAACAACAACAAATTCTGATTTTTCAGAGGAGGAAATGACATGATCGACACAAGACATTACACATTAATCGAAGCTAAGGGCTATGAAAGCAAGACAGAAGCATATGAACACATTCGGCTTTGGTACAGTGGATGGAACGGAGTTACAACATACTATGATTATGGACTCTGGTACATTGTACAGATTAATGCCCTGAAGTAAGAGAAAACAACAAGCGAAAGCAAAAGGAGGGTTGCGACTGCAATCCTCCTTTTGCATGCATATAAATAAAAGGAAGAAAAAATGGAAAATAGTAATATTTCTTTAGAAGAAATACAAAAGAGTAATTTGATTATCAAAGCAATTTCAAGTTATTATACATCAAGAAGTGTAGGACAAAGGAACTTACAAATTTCACTTTTAGTATCTTTAATAGCAAATGGACACAATAAAAAAGCGGAACAATAAAAAAAGACATCCAAAAAGAAATTGAAAGATTGAAAAGATTAGAAAATTCAAGTTCTGATAGTGAAGAAAAGAAAGAGGAAGATGAAAAAGGGGTTAATGAAATAGAGGAGAAAAGAATTGGTAAAGGGGATTGAAAAATGAAATTTGATGTGAGAGATAAGTTATATATTAAAATATTTGGAGGTGTAAACGGAATATTAGCAAATATAATAAATATAGAATAGTAAAAATAAAAATTAGGAGGAAAAAATGAAAAGAAAATTATTAATATTAACAATTATTATGACACTTATAGCACCATTATTTTTAAGTGTATATAAAGTACAAGCATATACTGGAGAAATAGATCCAGAAAATTATATTACATTACCAAGTACAATTTGGATACAAAATAAAGTGGGTAAGGGAACTGTAACACTTTCATCAAGTGCATCAGGATATAATATTTCATATCAAAAAGTAGATATAACAAAAGAAAAACTTGATAGCATTAAAGCTAAATCAGATGAAGTAAATGATTATATAGAAACAAGTAATCAAACTATAAGAGAAAAGGAAACAAATTTAACTACACTAAAACAAACATATCAAGATTTACAACAAGATACAACTGCTACAGAAGAGCAAATAGCAACAGCAAGAACAAATTATGAGACAGCATATGCAGAATATACTGAATATTATAATAATGCGAAAGCACAAGTCGAAACATTACAGGCAGAATATTTAGCATTAATACCAAATTACACAAATTCTTGGAAAACAACAACAAATACTTCAAATAATATAGAATTAGATTTTTCAAATTATACTGGAACAGCACACTTTATATTATGGGTAAAGATAGATAATGGAACAAATACATATTATGACTTTATGGGTTATTCTTCAGAGATAAAAGAAGAACCTAAAACAGATCCTGAACAACCAGGAACTGATGATTCAGGCACAACAACTGAAGGAGATTGGACAGACTTTTCAAAAGCAAAATTTGAATTAAAAAAATATGGAATATCAAAAGCAATAATAGAAATATCAAATGTAACTCCAAAAGATAATCATTTTTATTATTTATTTATCACATCTAACAGCAATAAACCAAGTGTAAATAGTACAGATGATAATAGAATTTCATTATCATATGATAAAGATTCTAAAACTTTTAAAACATCGGATATTGATAAAGTTGCAAAATATGTGGAATTAAATCAAGATTTATATGCAACAGTTTTAGAAAAAGATGGATTAACTGATAATATTTCTACATATGGAAATAAATTAGATAGATATAAAGAATCTATGTATAGCGATGCTTTCTTTGCAACATTTATGACATATGATGAAGATCAAATTGTAACGAATTTTACTCACGAAAGCTCAAACAATAGACAGATACAGATTAAGGTTGGAAAAATAACTGATACAAGTATTTTACAAAAGATAAAAAATAAAGATACAAATGGATTTTCAAGTTTAATGGCATTTGCAAAATCAAATTCTGGCTTATATGATAAAACATTAAATGCTGATACTAATGATTCATATGCAATTGAATATAATGCAGGTTCAGGGACATCAAAAGAAAATTCTGTAATAGATTTAAAAGGACTAAAAAATGAGGAATACTATTATTTATATATTAGAACAATTGATGAAAATGGTAAATATACATCAAATGAGGCTGTAACATTGGCTCAGGCTAGTGTTTATGATTCTGGTAATTGGTATATGTTATTCTATGGATCTTCAGACTTTAAATGGAGTGAATGGGGAACAACAGGCGGAGATGATTCTGTCGCTCCAGGAATACTGCCAAAGGCAGGAGTTAAATATGCAATGTATGGAGGAATAATTTTTGTAGTTGCGTTAAGTGGAGTTATTGCTTATAAAAAATATAGAAAATATAATTTTTAAAGTTTAGTATTAATTGTATAATAGAAAAGTGGAAGTTAAATTGTCAGTACTATCGTAAAAGTTGTGTAAGTTTAATATGGCTTAAGAAAAATCCTTCTTAAGCCTATTATTTTTAGGCTTTATTTTATATTCTGCCTTCATACATAATTTTAAATTGAGATAAGCATAAATCCCATTTATCAACCATTTTTGACCATTTTTTCTCTGCTATTAATGTTGATCTTTCGTTTTCAGCATCCAACAATTAGATAAAATTTCATGAAATTTTATACAGCTAAAAGCACAAAAGTTTACTCACAAGAAATAGGGTAAATCCTTGTATATCAACGAATAAACGAATTTGCTGATTTTATGGACATTTTAGTCTTTTTATGATAGGATATAAACGAAAATACGAAAAGGAGGCTTCTAATCAAATATGATAGCAGAGATAATAATAAATCGAACAGCAAAAAGACTAAATAGAACATTTGATTATAAAGTACCTATAGAATTAGAAGAACTAATAATGATAGGAAGCACAGTGCTTGTACCATTTGGAAAATCAAGTACACTAGAAGAAGGATATGTAGTAGGAATAAAAGAAAATACTACATATGAAGTAAAAGAAATTGTAAAAATAAAACATAATTTAACAGAAAAACAAATAGAACTTGCAAAATGGATGGCGAAAAGATATTTTTGCAATGTATCTGATTGTATCAAACAAATGTTAACACCTGGAACCAAGAGCAAAAAGTCAGAAAAAAACGTACAAGATAAAACAATAAATACTGTATATTTAAAAAAAGATATTGATGAAATCCAATTTGATATAGAAATGGGAAAAATTAAATCAGAAAAACAAAAAAAGATATTACAATTCTTAAAAAGCAATGAAGGTGCAACAGTACCAGAAATAGAATTATTTACAGATGGAAGTAGAGCAATAGTAAAAACCTTAGAAAAAAATGGGTATGTAGAAATTGTAGAAAAGAAAATAGAAAGAAATCCACTTGCAAATAAGAAAATCGAGAAAACAAAAAACTTAAAACTTACAGATGAACAAAAAAATGCTTATGACAAAGTAGTATTAGATATGATAACTAATAGTTATGAACAATTTTTATTATATGGAGTAACAGGATCAGGTAAGACAGAAGTCTATTTACAACTAATAGACAAAGCATTAAAACAAGAAAAAACAGCAATAGTACTTGTACCAGAGATATCTTTAACACCTCAAATGATAGATAGATTTATAGCACGTTTTAATAAAGATGAAATTGCTGTTTTACATAGTAAACTATCAATAGGTGAAAGATATGATGAGTGGAATAAAATAAAAGAAGGAAAAGCCAAAATAATCATTGGTGCGAGGTCTGCAATTTTTGCTCCAACAGAAAACATTGGAATAATAATAATTGATGAAGAACATGATAGCTCATATAAGTCAGAAGCAATTCCAAAATATGATGCAAAAGAAATTGCAAAAAGAATAGCTAAAGAAAATAATTGCCCATTAGTATTAGGAAGTGCTACTCCAGATTTAATTACATATTATAAAGCGCAACAAGGAAAAGTAACTTTATTAGAATTAAGTAAAAGAGCAAATAATTCGAAATTACCTGAAGTAGAAATAGTAGATTTAAAAATGGAGTTAGCAAATGGAAATAGATCAATGTTAAGTACAAAATTATATGGTGAAATAGAACAAAATTTAAAACAGCACAGACAAACAATTTTGTTTTTAAATAGAAGAGGTTTTTCGACTTTTATAATGTGTAGAGAATGTGGATATACAGTAAAATGCAAAAATTGTAATATAAGTATGACATACCATAAAACAGAGAATAAATTAAAATGTCATTATTGTGGATATGAAGAAAATGTTGTAACTGTTTGTCCAGAATGCCATAGTACAAAAATAAGATATTTTGGAACAGGGACACAAAAGTTAGAACAGGAAATAAATAAACTATTTCCAGAGGCATCAACAATAAGAATGGATATAGATACAGTTACTAAGAAAAATTCACATGAAGAAATTTTAGACAAATTCAAAAATGAAAATATCGATATTTTAATAGGAACACAAATGGTTGTTAAAGGCCATCATTTTCCAAATGTGACATTAGTTGGTGTAATTGCAGCTGATAGTAGTTTAAATATAGATGATTATAGAGCAAATGAACGAACCTTTCAAATTTTGACACAGGTTGCAGGAAGAGCAGGAAGAGAGCAATTAGATGGAAAAGTAATAATACAAACATACAATCCAGATAATTTTAGTATTATATGTGCTCAAAAGCAAGATTATAAGATGTTTTATAATACAGAAATTGCCTTAAGAGAACAGTTGAAATATCCACCATTTTGCGATATAATATTAATCGGGTTCAATAGTTTAAATGAAAAAGAAATTATAGAAGCATCTACTAGAGTTTATAATTATTTAAAAGCTAGATTAGGTGAACAAGAATTTTATGTTTTAAAACCTATGCCATCACCTATTGATAAGATTCAAAATAGATTTAGGTGGAGGATTATTATAAAGGGAAATATGACAGAATCGGCAAATAGTGTTATAAATACTTGTTTGAAAAAATTTTATGATTCAAATTATAAAAATACCAGAATTAGTGTGGATGTTAATCCTAATAATATGATTTAAAAATAATTATAATGTTTACTATGCCAACTAAAAATAGAAAGGAATGATAAAAATGGCAATAAGAAATCTAAGATATGAAAAAGATGAAATACTAAGAAAAAAATCAAGAGAGGTAGAAACAATTGATGATAAAATTCAAACATTGATTGATGACATGATAGACACAATGTATAAATATAATGGAGTCGGATTATCAGCTGTACAAGTAGGTGTGCTAAAAAGAGTTGTGGTAATTGACATTGATGATGGAAATGGAGTTATAATCCTTATTAATCCTAAAATAATCAAAACCAAAGGAGAGCAAGAAGTAGAAGAAGGATGTTTAAGTTTTCCTAATCAGTATGCTAAAATGATTAGACCAAAAGAAGTTGTAGTTGAAGCTTTGGATAGAAGCGGAAAGAAAATCACAATCAAAGCCAAAGAACTGTTAGCACAAGCAATTGCACATGAATGTGATCATCTTGACGGAGTTGTTTTTGTTGATAAAATGATTCCTGGAACATTAGAATATGTTGACCCAGAAAAGAAGTAAAAAAATTGTCAAAAAATATTGTAAACGAAAAACATTATTGATATAATAACATACAGAATTATTAAGAACGAAAGGTCGGAGATAAAATGAAAAAAAACAAAAGAATCAACTTAATTGTAATAATATTAGTTATTATAGGAATAATATTTTTTGTAAGCAAAATTGTAGGAAACAAAAATAGTAAAGTGCAAGAATTAGCAAAAGTATATAATAAACTTAATTCAAGCCAGGCCTATCAATTTAAATGGGAACAAAATGATAATAATAAAACAATTATAATAAAAGATGGAGATAAAACATTAATAGATCAATATTCAAAAGAAGAAGATTCTGCAACACAAAATCATACAAAAACATTAATAAAAGAAAATAGTACTTATTTAATTTTACCAGATAGAAAAGAATATTATATTTATGAAGGAAACAATGTAGACCAAACTTTTTTGATAGATGGAATAAAAGAGATAATGGGAAAAGAATATACTAAAGGAACTGAAAAAGTAAAAGGAAAAAAATATAAATATGAAGAATACAGTGGAAGTACAATGTTTTTACTATCCAACTCATTAAATTTAGATGAAAATGATGTGAAAACTAGATTTTATTTTGATAGTAAAGACAATTTAGTATATATAAAAACAATATATGGAGATAAGCACGAATTACTAAAGGTTAGCTTAACAAATGACATAGACAGCTCAGTGTTTGAGATTCCAGCTGACTATGCCGAAAATTAAAATGATATAAAAGTTAAAAACTTTTTATATAAATTCAAAAGAAATTAAAAAAAATCAAAAGAAGGAGTGAAAAAATTATGTCAGTTAACAGATTTGTATTAAACGAGACATCATATTTTGGAAAAGGAGCAAGAGAAGAATTACCAGAAGAAATTAGTAAAAGAAAATTTAAAAAGGTATTAGTAGTAACAGATAAAGCATTATTTGAATGTGGAGTAACAGCAAAAGTTACAGAAGTTTTAGATAGAGCAGGAATAGCTTATGAAGTATATTCAGAAGTAAAACCAAACCCAACAATAAAGAATGTATTAGATGGTGTAGAAGCTTGTAAAAATGCAGGTGCAGATGTATTAGTTGCAGTTGGTGGAGGTTCAAGTATAGATACAGCTAAAGGTATATCAATTGTTATGACAAACCCAGACAGAGCAGATATAGTATCATTAAACGGTGTATCAAATACAGAAAATAAAGGTATGCCAATAATAGCATTACCAACAACATCAGGAACAGCAGCAGAGGTAACAATTAATTATGTAATAACAGATGAAGAAAGAGAAATAAAGATGGTATGTGTAGACCCTCATGATATTCCAATATTAGCAATTGTAGATTCAGACCTAATGGCATCAATGCCAAAATCAATTGCAGCAGCAACAGGAATGGATGCACTAACACATGCAGTAGAAGGATATATCACAAAAGCACACAACACAATGTCAGATATGTTCCATATGCAAGCAATAAAACTAATCTTTAAATATTTACCAGCAGCTGTAAATGAGAAAGATGAAGAAGCAGTTGAAAAAATGGGACTAGCTCAATACATTGCTGGAATGGGATTCTCAAATGTAGGTTTAGGAATTGTACATTCAATGGCACATCAATTAGGAGCTGTTTATGATACACCACATGGTTTAGCAAATGCAATATTATTACCAACAGTTATGAGATTCAATGGTGAAGACCCTGCAACAGCACAAAGATTCAGAGAAATTTTATGTGAAATTGGTAGACCAGATGCGGCACACTTAAATGACCAAGATGTTATAAATACATTTGTATGGATGATTTCTGAACTTTCTAAATCAGTTGGAATTACTCAAACAGTTAGAGAGGTTGGAGCAAGAGAAGAAGATTTTGGAATGTTAGCTGATAAAGCTATGCAAGACCCTTGCAAACCAGGTAACCCAAGAGAAGTTTCAAGAGAAGACTTTATAGAATTATTTAGAAGAGCTTTTTAATAAAATATTAAAATAAGTATACTGAACACAAAAAATTAGGCATTTTTAGTTAAATACTAAAAGGCTTTGGAATGAATCCTATATTGTATGGGACTCATTCCTTTTAGTTTATATTTATTGTTTTATTATAATAGAAATCTATAACAATTGCTATTAAGAAAGGATTTGATTAAAGTGAATTCAAACATTAAACTTAGCAATAATTACTATTTAAAAGTAAATACAGATATAGAAAATAACTTTATAGATGTAAATAAGATAAACATAGCTAGTCTATTAAAGAATAAAAAAATGGTATTGAAAATTGATTTCAATAGTTTAAAAAGTAAAGATTATAAAAAAATATTAAAAAAGCTTTTAAAAATAAAGACTGTAATACCATTTTTCAATATTAATGTTGCCATCACTTCAAATATAAAGCATTAGGCCCATTATCAAAATTAGTCCTATGTGAATATTTGAAGGATGATTATACATGCGGAGCAAAATGTATTTCCTGTAAATTATTTACTTGTGATTATTTAGAAAAAAAAGGAATTAAATTTAGAATAAAAGATATCTTACTATTAGATACATTTTTTAATCCAATACAAAAATATTACATAAAATATATGGTATTTACACCAAAAGAAAAGATATTAAAGAAGTTAATGTGGTTATAGCACATAAAATATATTAAAAAGGAAAAAATATTATGAAAATAGGAATAATTTCAGATATACATGGAAATAAAAAAGCGTTAGACGCAGTCTTAAAACAATTAGAAAAGGAAAACATAGATAAAATAATTTGCTTAGGAGATTTAATAGGTGGAGCTCCAAGGTCAGAAGAAGTTGTTCAAAAAATAATAAGCATGGAGGATAGAATAATTACAGTAAGAGGAAATCGCGAAAAATATATAATTGAAGGAATGCCAAAAGTAGTGCATGATGAAAAAATAAAAGTAAGTGATGAGCAATTACAAAGAAATGAATGGCTAAAAAAAGGATTAAGTGACTCATCACTAGAATTTATGACAAAATTGCCCAAAGAAATAATATATGAAACAGAAGGAAAGAAAATTTATATTGCTCACTATCCAATGAACAAAGATGGAAGTTTTAGAAAACACATAAAAAGAGCTAGTGTAGAAGAAAATGAAATAATATTTAATGGGATAGCTGCCGACATATATTTGTATGGACATACTCACAAAGAAGTTTATAATTTTAAAAATAGTAAAACATACATAAATCCTGGAGCATTAGGATGTCCTGGAAAAACTAACTATGCACCATATGGAATATTAAACGTTAATAAAAATAAAGTAGAATATAACCAATTATATGTAGAATACAATGTTAAAAAAGTCATTGATTGTATTCGAAAAGTAAAATTTCCAGGATATACAAGCGTTTTAAAATTATTTTATGGAATTGAGGAATAATATAATAAAATACTTGCAATTCACATAATAATATGATAATATATTGGCATAATAATAAAAACGAAGAAAAAGAGGAGTACATTTATACTTGTTTTGAAGAGAAAAGAAGTCATAGGCTGGGAGCTTCTTAAACAAAGGTAAATGGAAGGTAGCTTTAGAGTTGATAATCTGACAATAAACTTAAGATTATCCGTATGCTGCGTTAAAGCAAAATAAGATGTTATCAAAAAACAAAATAGATAATAATTAAGGTGGTACCGTGAGATATAAACTCGCCCTTATGCAAATAAGCATATAGGCGAGTTATTTTTTCGTAGCAGAAAGGAGAGAAAAAGATGTTAAAAATCAAAACCAAAAAACAAGGAGCAGAATTAACAAGTATACAATGTAATGGAAAAGAAATGTTATTTGATGGTAAAATATTTTGGAACCGTCAATCACCAATACTATTTCCAATAGTAGGACGAATAAAAGACTCAAAAACAGAAATAGAAGGACAAATATATGAAATGTCACAACATGGTTTTGCAAGAGACATGAAATTTAACCAAATTGAAGAAAATCATTATGTATTAACATATAATGAAGAAACACTTAAAAAATATCCATATAAATTTGAATTACATGTAATATATCAAATAATAGAAGACACTCTACAAGTAGAATATCAAGTAAAAAACATAGACAATAAAAAAATATATTTTGGATTAGGAGGGCATCCAGCATTTAGTTGTGATTATAGTACAGGACAATATGAAATAGTATTTGATGAAAAAGAAGATAAAATAAAATTCTTAAAATTAAAAAATGGATTAATAGACACAGAAAAAGCAAACAATATTTTAGAAAATAACAAAATGCATCTAACAGCAAACATATTTGACAATGATGCAATAATAATGAAAAATATAAAATCAAATAAAGTTATTTTGCAGAGTAAAGAAACAAATAAAAAAATATTAGAATTTGATTTTACAGACTTTCCATATTTGGCACTGTGGTCAAAAAAAGGAGCACCTTTCGTCTGCATAGAACCATGGCAAAACACAGCAGATAAGATTGATAGTAATCAAATTTTTAAAGATAAAGAAAATATAAATCAATTAGAACCTGACCAAGTATTTTCTTGTAAATACAATGTAAAATTTTTTTAAGAAAGGAAATGAAAAATATGAGTGAAAGAAAATTAAATGACAAATACAATCCAAAAGAATTTGAAGAAAAATTGTATAATGAATGGGAACAAAAAGGCTATTTTAAGCCATCAATGGACAAAACAAAAGAAAGTTATTGCATAGTAATGCCACCACCAAATGTAACAGGAAAATTACACATGGGACACGCATTAGATGGAACATTGCAAGATGTATTAATAAGATATAAAAGAATGTGCGGATATAACACATTATGGATTCCTGGAACAGACCATGCTGCAATAGCAACAGAGGTAAAAGTTGTAGAAAAAATGAAAAAAGAAGAAGGCTTAACAAAAGCTGATATCACAAGAGAACAATTTTTAGAAAGAGCTTGGGCATGGACAAAAGAATATGGAGGAACAATCCAAAAACAACAACGTAGACTCGGATGTTCATGTGATTGGGACCGTACAAGATTTACAATGGATGAAGGATTATCAGATGCAGTTTTAGAACAATTTGTAAATTTATATAATAAAGGATTAATATATAAGGGAACAAGAATGATAAACTGGTGTCCATCATGCCATACATCAATATCAGATGCAGAAGTAGAATTTGAAGAAGAAGCATCACATTTATGGCATATTAGATATCAAATAAAAGGAACAGATAAATATGTAATAGTTGCAACAACAAGACCTGAAACAATGCTAGGAGATACCGCAGTAGCAGTACATCCAGATGATGAAAGATATAAAGATATTGTAGGAAAAACATGTATTCTCCCAATAATGAATAAAGAAATTCCAATAATTGCAGATGACTTCGTAGAAAAAGATTTCGGAACTGGTTGTGTAAAAATCACTCCAGCACATGATATGAATGACTATCAAGCAGGACTAAGAAACAACTTAGAAATCGTAGAAGTATTTGATGATAGTTCAATAATGGAAAATTTAGTACCAGAATATAAAGGACTAACCACATTAGAAGCACGTAAATTAATAGTAAAAAAACTAGAAGAAATAGGAGCACTTGTAAAAACAGAAGACTACACTCACAATGTAGGAAAATGCTATAGATGTCACAATACAATAGAACCAAGAATATCTGAGCAATGGTTTGTAAAGATGAAAGAACTTGCAGAACCTGCAATAAGAGCAGTAAAAGAAGATGAGATTAAATTTATTCCAAAAAGATACGAAAAAACATATTTTAACTGGATGGAAAATATTCAAGATTGGTGTATATCTCGTCAATTGTGGTGGGGACACAGAATTCCTGCATACTATTGTGATGAATGTGGACATATAAATGTAAGTAAAACTGCACCAGAAAAATGTGAAAAATGTGGTTCAACAAAATTACACCAAGATGAAGACTCATTAGATACATGGTTCAGTTCTGCATTATGGCCATTTTCAACATTAGGTTGGCCACATGAAACAGAAGACTTAAAAACATTTTATCCAACAAATGTGTTGGTAACAGGATATGACATAATATTCTTCTGGGTAGCAAGAATGATTTTCTCTGGCTTAGAGTTAATGCATAAAAAACCATTTAGTGATATTTTAATCCATGGAATAGTAAGAGATAGCCAAGGTAGAAAAATGTCAAAATCATTAGGAAACGGAATTGATCCATTAGATATAGTTGACAAATACAGTACAGATGCATTAAGATTTTCATTATTATATGGAACTTCTGCTGGAAATGACATTAAATACATGCCTGAAAAACTAGACCAAGCTTCAAATTTTGCTAATAAATTATGGAATGCATCAAAATTCGTAATTAATTCATTAGAAGATGACATTAAAGAAGAAAAAGATTTAAGAGTTGAAGATAGATGGATATTAAATAAATTAAACAATCTAATAAAAACAGTATCACAAAATATTAATGATTATGACTTAGGTGTAGCACTTGAAAATATTTATAATTTCATCTGGAATGAATTTTGCGATTGGTATATAGAAATGGCAAAATCAAGACTATATAGCGAAAATAAGCAAGAAAAAGCACAAGTATGTTATGTATTAAATTATGTACTTAGAAACAGCTTAAAATTGTTGCATCCATTTATGCCATTTATCACATCTGAAATTTATGCAAAGCTTGTAAATCCTGATAATAGAGACTTGATGGTTTCAGATTGGCCAAAAGCAAATGATTCAATAGAATATGATACAAGCAAAGACTTTATAGAAAACTTAAAAGATGTTATAACACAAATTAGAAATGTTAGAGCAAATATGAATGTACATCCAAGTAAAAAAACAAAATTAATTTTTGTTACAGCGGAATATCAAAATGAGATTGAACAATCTAAAGCTTTTATTGAAAAACTAGGATTCGCAAACGAAATTACAATTCAAAATAATAAAGACAATATACCTCAAAATGCTATTTCAATTATTTCAAATGGAATGGAAGTTTATATTCCGTTCGAAGAATTAGTAGATGTAGAAGAAGAGAAAAAACGTCTTGAAGATGAAAAGAAAAAAGTCCTAGCAGAAATTGAAAGAGCAAGTAAAATGTTAGCTAATCCAGGATTTGTTAATAAGGCTCCAGAAGCAAAAATAAACGAAGAAAAGGCTAAACTAAATAAATATCAAGAGATGCTAAAAAGTATTGAAGAAAGGATAAAATAAAAAGATTTTAAAAATTTTGTTTAATATGATTAGAGGATGCTTTAATTAGCATCTTCTTTTTAGATTCAATTAGTTCTATTTATGCTATTTTCTGCATATTATAATTTAGTATAGATAATATATACGAAAGGATGAAAGAATATGATAGATGAAAGAAAAAATATGAATATAAATGTAAATTCCAACATAGTTCAAAATTTAGTATTAGAAAATAGGGGGAAGTTAAGTGTATCTGGAGTAAATGATGTATTAAGTTTTGACGATCAAGTAGTAATGGTAGATACAGAACTAGGCTTATTAACCGTAAAAGGAGAAAATATCAGAATTAATAAATTAAGTTTAGATACAGCAGAAGTAATAATAGAAGGAGAAATTTCAAGTTTAGCATATAGTCAAACAAAACAAGAGAAAAGTGCAGGAACAATACTAAGCAAAATTTTCAAGTAGAAAGGCAAAATTATGGCTCAAAATCAAGCATATTTATTTTTGGTTTTTTCATTAACAGGAGTAGTAATAGGAGTTTTATTCGATTTTTTTAGAATTCTAAGAAGAAGTATAAAAACTTCAAATACAATAACATATATAGAAGATATTTTATTTTGGATTTTAACTGGAATATTGATTTTATATAGTATTTGGTTTTTTAATAATGGAGAGATAAGAATATTTATTTTTCTAGGAATAATTGTTGGAATATTATTATACATATTTACATTAAGCAACATAATAGTAAAAATATTTTCGACAATTTTCAGCTATATAATTAGAATTTTGATAATACCATTTAAGACAACGTATTCGATAATTTCTAAAATATTTATTAAATTTACAAAAAAACTTACGGCAAAAAAGGGGAAAATTGTAAAAAATGGAGAATAATATATATATAAGAATTTTTAACAAGAAAATGGAGAGTACATATGAAAAAAGAAAAATTACTTAGGAATGCATTTTTAATAGCATTAATAGTATGGATAGTTATGTTAATAAAACAGCAAATAAACATATCACATTACAGAGATGATATAAAGGAATTATCTTCAAAAATAGAAGTAGCACAAAGTGAACTAGAACAAAACAAACAAAATTTAGAACAAGAAAAAAAGAATACAGATTCGTTAGAATATATAGAAAAATTAGCACGTGAAAAACTAGGAATGTATTTACCAAATGAAAGAGTTTATATCGATAGTAACAAGTAAATCCTTAAAGCACATTCAAGTTTTAAGGATTTACTTTTATTAACTTCAATAAAAAAATCCATTAAATTAAAAATAAAAATTAAATAATAGGAGGTACTTATGTCAGAATTAGAGAACATGACATTATTAGAGTTGAGAAATTTTGCAAAAGAGCAAAACATTAAAAATATTTCAAAACTAAAGAAAGAAGAATTGATAGAATTATTAAAACAGGTTGCAGAAACATCAAAGCCACAAGAAGAAAACGAAGAAGCTCAAGAAATAAGATATGATAAAAATGACGAAGAACAATTAGATGAAGCAGAAGAATCTATAATAGATTATAAAGTAACTAATGATGATGATGAGATAGTAGAAGGAATACTTGAAGTATTACCAGATGGATATGGTTTTTTAAGAGGAGATAATTACTTATCAAGTCCAAAAGATGTATATATATCACCAATCCAAATAAGAAGATTCAAACTTGATACAGGAGATATAGTAAAAGGAATTTCTAGAACAAAAGAAGGTGAAAAATTCCCATCTTTAATATTTGTTGGAGAAGTTAATGGAGAACATCCAGAAAAAGCAGCAAAGAGAAAAAGATTTGATGAACTAACACCTATTTATCCAAATGAGAGATTAAAATTGGAAACAGTACCAACAGAATATGCAATGAGAATTATAGATTTAATTTCACCTATAGGAAAAGGTCAAAGGGGAATGATTGTTGCTCCACCAAAAGTAGGAAAAACAACATTATTGAAAAAAATAGCAAATAGTATTTCTGCAAACAATCCAGAAGTAGAATTAATTGTACTTTTAATTGATGAGCGTCCAGAAGAGGTAACAGATATGAAAAGATCAATAAAAGGACAAGTTATATATTCAACATTTGATGAAATGCCAGAACATCATGTGAAAGTTGCAGAAATGGTATTAGAAAGAGCAAAAAGAATAATAGAACATAATAAAGATGTAGTAATCCTATTAGATAGTATTACTAGACTTGCGAGAGCGTATAACCTTGTAATGCCATCATCAGGGAAAACATTATCTGGTGGTCTTGATCCAGCTGCATTACACAAACCAAAAAAATTCTTTGGTGCTGCAAGAAACATTGAAAATGGTGGTAGTTTAACAATTTTAGCTACATCATTAATTGAAACAGGAAGTAGAATGGATGATGTTATATTTGAAGAATTTAAAGGTACAGGAAATATGGAAGTACACTTAGATAGAAGATTATCAGAAAAACGTATTTTCCCAGCAATAGACATAAATAAATCAGGAACAAGAAGAGAAGACTTATTATTAACAAAACCTGAAATGGAAACTGTTTTTGCATTAAGAAAAGCATTAAACAATTTACCAGTAGCAGATGTAACAGAACAAATTATTACGCAAATGACTCAAACTAAGAATAATGCAGAATTTATTGAAAAAATGGATTCATATTTAAGAAATTATAAAAATTAAAAGAAAGCCCGGGGTTAAATTGCAACCCCGGGTTTTAGGAAGTTTTTACTTGTCCTTAAAGTACTCTTCCAGCGTGGTAATGAATACTTCGGCATCCTCGATAGCAGCTTTTAACACTGCCATCTGTTCATTTCCCTTTTCTTCTGAAAGAGGAATGTCTCTTTCCATCACCATTCCCAGATTCAGAATGTATTTAATTTTGATTGCTTCCTTGAAAGAATCATAGTCAAATCTTCTGAATTCATGGTAATGATTCTGCTTGTAATCCGCTGGCAGAGGTACATATGGGTCAAAGTCATTGTCTTTGTATCCGTCATAGCCTTTTTCACGCATAACATGAAAGAGGTCATGCGCCAAATCTTTACCCTTGTACTGAGCAAGTTTGAGCTTTTCCAAATATGACGAAGTTTTAACGAATTTTCCGTTTTCAAGTTCTTCAGCATGCATCTTAATATGCCGGAGAAAATGATCTGCCTGTTCCAGTTCCATTTGCCTGTAAGCAATCTGTGGCTTATTAAAATATTCTTCAAGAATCTTAATGAATACCGCTGCATCCTGAATTGCCCAGCCGAGCTCATTCATCTGCTGTTCAGCGTCATCACATGAAAGTTGAATCATACTGTCTGGTACGATATCAAGATCCATTGTAGCTTTTAATTTGCAACCAACTTGGAAACTGGCAGCATCAAAGTGACGGAATCGATGATGCTTGTAGTCATTTGGAAGGATTATATCATATGAGAAGTCTGCATTCTCATATCCCTTGAACTGCTTTGTTCTCATAACATGAATAATGTCATGAGAAACTTCTAATGCTAATTCTTGTGCTTCTTTGAGTTTCTTTAAATAATCTCCTCCTTTGGTGAAATTACCATGCCGAAACTCGTTTGCATGCATCTCGACGTGTCTAAGCACGTGATCCATTTGTTCCAAACTCATTTTTCTCATAATGAAACCTCCTAAAATATATTTTATACAATATATTATAACATATTTATGTTAATTTTGCAACAAAAATGGGACAAGAAAAATGAATCATACGTCACTACAGTACTGAAACAATCGAAATTGACTTTTAGAAAATCAAACAGTATAATATATTTGAAGTAACATTAAACGAAAATAATTAAAAAAATCTGTTCTTATTATAAAATATGTACAATAGTTCAAAAATACTAAAAATTGTAATATATAAGTACTAACAAATATACTAAGAATTAAATTTTATATAATAAAGGATGTGTTCGTATGGACGAAAAAAAGAATGAAATTATTTTATTTGAAAACCAAGGAGTAAAATTAGAAGTAAACTTAAAAGATGAAACTGTGTGGCTTACACAAGAGCAAATGTCAAAATTGTTTGGAAAAGCAAAATCTACTATTAATGAGCATATTAAAAATGTATATAAAGAAGGTGAATTAATAGAAAAAGAAACTATGACTAAATTCGGAAATTCCGAATTTGCTGATAAACCAACTAATTATTATAATCTAGATATGATAATTTCTGTAGGGTATCGTGTAAAATCACAAAATGGTATTTTATTTAGAAAATGGGCTACTAGTGTATTAAAAGATTACATGCTAAAAGGTTATGCAGTAAATCAAAAAAGATTAGAATATTTGGAAAAAACTATAAAATTACAGGCGCTAGCTATAATGGCGTTTACTATACACCTACAAATTCAACAATAAGAAAAGCTTGTAAAATTGCTTATTTAGGTTGGTATAGAGATAATGGAGGATATGTTGTTGACGGTGGAATATTAGCAGCTTCAATGATTGATGTGAAAAAAGCTTATGTCTATACGCAACAATATATATGGGAAACATTAGGTCAAAGTTCTGCAACATTTGTAAATTCAACATATCAAACTGAATATCAAGCATTTAAAGAAAGAATAGATAATGAAATAAATCAAATTTCAGCTAGACCAAGCTTTAATGGTAAAACAATTACTATTACAGCTGGAGAGTCAAAAACAATAACCGATACTAACGGAGTCTTATCTGCATATAATTCAATTGATAAAACTCAAGATGGAGTAAGATATCAACATTCAGCAGGAAGTAATTCAATGACTATTACAGTATATGATAGTGTTGAAACAGAAAATATAAGAATTTCTGATAGTACATTCCAATCATGGGGAATGGTAAAAGGAGAAACAGAAGAACATGATACAACAGTATATTTTGAATTTCCTTCTGGAATACAAGACCAATTATATGCTATGCATTACAATGATCCTGTAACATTAAATTTATCACTTAAAATTGAATTATTAGGAAATTTAGAATTAAAGAAATTAGAAACAACTGGGAAAATTAAAAGAAGCAAATTTTAAAAGAATAGAATTATCAAACTCAATAAGAGTAAAAAATAATTTATCTGAACAAGATACTGATAAATTTTTATCTTTGACACGTACTAAATTAGAAAATAAAAATTATAAAGTTTATTTTTCTCATGCAAGATTTACATATAAAAATGCAAATATGATGGTACAACCAAATGAATTGATAATAGCTATAAAAGAAGAATAATTTGTTTTGTATATTTATTTATATTATAATATCTAAAAATGGAGGTAGTAGAAATGATAAATATTCTTGATAATATAGAGGTTTTATACCATAGTTGTATAAAAATAAATAAAGAAAAAATTATTTATATAGATCCATATCATATAGATAAAAATTATAATGATGCAGATATAATTTTTATAACACATGACCATTATGACCATTATTCTGAAGATGATATAGATAAAGTAAGAAAATTTAATTCTATTTTTGTTATTCCTGATGATTTATTACCTAAATTACTTGAAAAAGGAATAAATCAAGAAAACATTTTTACGCTTGATTCAGGAGATACAGAAATTATTGATGGAATAAAAGTTGAGGCAGTTCCAGCATATAATACAAATAAGCCTTTTCACCCAAAAGAAAATAATTGGCTAGGCTATATTATAGAAATAAAGGGTGTTAGGTATTATATAGCAGGAGATACTGATATTACTGAAGAAAATAAAAAAGTAAAATGTGATGTTGCATTTGTTCCAGTTGGTGGGACATATACAATGGATTTTAAAGAGGCAGCACAATTAATAAATATTATAAAACCTAAATTTGCTATACCAGTTCATTATGGGAGTGTTGTTGGCTCAAAACAAGATGCAACAGATTTTATAAAGTTACTGTATCCAACAATCAAAGGGATAAATTTGATTAATCAATAATATGGAAAGATATGTTAATGGTGAATGGGAAAATAGAAAAGTTAAATGTGAAATTTATGTGAATATTTAGCACTTTGAATTGACAACTGCTAAAAATAGGTATAAAATATTAGCAGTCGTTTTTACAGAGCGCTAATTTTTTTTGTAAATATTAGCCATAATTTTTGCGAGAAAGAAGGTATTTTATGCAAAAAATAACACGTAAAAGTATATTTTCTAATTTATTAAAGTTGGTTTTTATTACATTATTTGTAGGCGTATTTTCACAAATATTTGGTACAAATAATTCTTTGACATGGGTATGTGTATTAATTGGAACTATGATGTATTGGTATATGGATATAGGAATTAATATAAAACAAGCACCATTTGTTATTGTTTTGATGTTTTTACAAATAGGATTTTCAAATAAGTTGGCTCAAATAAATCCAGTAATAGGTTTGATTGTAAACTTTATTACAATATTCTTAATTATGTACATTCCATCAGCAAAACCAGAATATAAGGCGTATATGCCATTTCTTTTATGTTACATTTTTAATCAGTCAAATCCCGCAGAGGGTCATGATTTTGTAACTAGAATGTTAAGTTTGCTTATAGGTGGAGTAATAGTGTCATTAGTATATTATTTTAAAAATAAAAATTCAAATAAGGAGCATGATACAATTAAGCAAGCATTTAAGAGTATGAGTATAACATCAAATAGGTTTATTATAGCTTTAAAGATGGCTATTGGTGTAAGTATTGCGATGTTGATTGGTACATTGTTTGGTGTTAAAAAGACTATGTGGATTTCAATGTCTGTTATGTCTTTAACACAAATTGATTTTTCTAATACTCAAAAAAGATTTATAAGTAGAATAATTTCAACAATAATTGGTTCAATTGTTTTTGCTATATTATTCCAAGCATTGGTACCAGAAAAATATGATGTGATTGTTACAATAATTTTAAATTATATTTATACGTTTATAAATGATTATAAGTATCAAGTAATATTTATTACTGTAAATGCAATTAGTTCTGCTTCGGCTTTATTTGATACAAGTACTGCAATAGAATTGAGAATTTTATTAATTATATTTGGATGTGTATTAGGATATATTATAAATAAAATTAATTTTAGAAAATATTTTACTTTGCTAAAAAGAAAGTTCAGGAGAATGGGAAAATTAGGTACTCATAATTTAAGTTATGAGAATGGTTAGTTATAAGGGAGAGATAGAAATGAAGAATATTTTAACAAATGATTTTGCAAGTGAGCTATTTGACTTAAGTGAAGATAGTATTTATAACATATTAGAGGAATTTAATGAAAACCAAAACATTGATAAAACATTAACTTATGTTTTTATAAAAGCATTTTACATTCATATTGCCAAAGTTATTTTAGACAAAGAAAATATTAGTCTAAACTTTGATGAAGTATATTCAAAATATAGAATGTATTTAAGCATTTACTACAAAAGTAACAACTCTCAAATAAGCCAAGAACTCTTGAACGAAATATTAGATGCATTTGATAAATCTTTTGCGATTATAGAATCATTAGAGTTTAATAGAATAGAAGATAGTTATGAATTTAGGCATCATATCATAGACTCATTTGAACTATTAAGAAAAATTTTAGAAAAAAAGTCTAAATGTAATATAAGAACAGATATATTTGATAAATACATTGCAGATATTCAGGAACAATCTGAAAAAATAAACAACTATATTATAGGCTTAAAATAAATTAAAATCATATAAATCAAAAATATATGTAACATATTATAATTACAAACAAAATATAAAATTACATTATATTAAAGGGAGTACAAATTTGAGTGAAAATAAAATAAATAGAATAAAAGAGTATTGTAAAGAAAATATTAAAGAAAATAAAAAAGACAAATTACAATAAGTAGGGTAGATAACCAGTTGAAATTATCTACCTTTTATTATAT
>ERZ779654.497-NODE-497-length-24294-cov-9.310285_pt1 | contig 24294 bp, 20 predicted proteins | sample MGYA00511075_ERZ779654 | MGnify/ENA primary metagenome ERZ779654 (study PRJEB29588, sample SAMEA2155636) | human gut metagenome | biome: human gut; feature: human-associated habitat; material: faeces | place: Denmark | collected 2008/2010 ...
TTCCCTTTTGTGTTTTTTGTTTTCTTCCCATCTACCATACCGCGTCTCTTGTTCTTGCCGTCAGCGTTCAGAGTGTTTACCTTAGCAACCTTAGCGCCTTCGAACATCTTCTCAACAGCTTCCTTGATCTGGGTCTTGTTTGCTTCCGGATGTACCAGGAAGGTATATTTCTTTTCGCCCATACCAGCCATGCTCTTCTCAGTGATGACGGGTTTGAGGATAACGTCATAGTACTTAATGTCTGCCATTATGCGTACACCTCCTCGATTGTCTTAACAGCGTCCTTTGTCAGAACAACCTTGCCAGCCTTCATGATGTCATATACGTTGATGGTGTTCGGCAGAGCCATCTTCACATCAGCGATGTTCTTTGCGCTCATCATTACGTTTACATCATTCTCGTTTACAACAACCAGACCGTTGTTTACATCCAGGTTCTTCATAACCTGTGCAAAATTCTTGGTCTTGATTTCTTCGAACTTCAGCTCGTCAACAACGATCAGCTTCGCATTTGCAACCTTGTCTGTCAGAGCAGACTTCAGAGCAGCTCTCTTCTCTTTCTTGTTGAGCTTGAAGGAATAATCTCTCGGTACGGGAGCGAATACTACGCCGCCGCCTGTCCACTGGGGAGCGCGGATGGAGCCCTGTCTTGCATGACCGGTTCCCTTCTGTCTCCAGGGTTTTCTTCCGCCGCCGGAAACCTCGGAACGAGTCTTTGCTTTCTGTGTTCCCTGACGATTGTTTGCAAGCTGCTGAACAACTGCCATGTGTACCAGATGTTCGTTTACTTCAACACCAAATACCGCATCGTTTAATTCGATTGTATCGATCTGCTTGCCTTCCATATTATAAACAGATACGTTTGCCATCTGTGTGGTCCTCCTTTCCAGTTTTAAGCCTCAACCTTAACGGTCTCTTTGATGGTTACCAGAGCTTTCTTAGGTCCGGGTACAGCACCCTTAACCAGGATCAGGTTCTTGTCAGCATCTACTCTTACAACATCCAGATTCTGTACAGTAACCTTTACGCAGCCCATGTGACCAGGCATTCCCTTGCCCTTGAATACGCGGCTCGGAGAGGAGCAGGCACCGTTGGAACCCTGATGACGATGGAATTTGGAACCATGAGCCATAGGTCCTCTGTGCTGACCAAATCTCTTGATCGCACCCTGGAAGCCCTTACCTTTGCTGATTGCAGTAGCGTCGATTCTGTCGCCAGCTGCGAAGATGTCAGCTTTGATTTCCTGTGCCAGTGCGTACTCAGACGCATTTTCAAACCGGAATTCTCTTACATATCTCTTGCAGGAAACACCAGCTTTTTCGAAGTGTCCCTTCTGAGCTTTATTTACGCCATGTCTGTGAATGACTTCCTTCTTGCCAGCCTTGTCTCTGTTGATAACTTTTTCTTTCTTATCAACGAAACCAACCTGAACTGCTTCGTAACCATCATTTTCTACGGTCTTGATCTGTGTTACGACACAGGGACCAGCCTGAAGTACGGTTACCGGGATCAGTACGCCGTCTTCGTTGAAGATTTGAGTCATTCCGACTTTGGTAGCTAAAATCGCTTTTTTCATTGTTCGTTTGACCTCCTGTTGATTTCTACATAGCGGAATGTTCGCAACTTTCCTGCTTCTGCATCAGAAGTGGTTAAAGCAGTTGGACTATTCATACGTCTCTGTAGAGGTTCTTGCAATTACTTGTTTGTTTTCATTTTGATATCGATGTACACACCAGCAGGCATTTCCAGTCTCTGCAGAGCATCAACGGTCTTGGGTGTGGGTGCAATGATATCGATCAGTCTCTTGTGTGTGCGGCGCTCGAACTGTTCTCTGGAGTCTTTGTACTTGTGTACGGCACGCAGAATCGTAACTACTTCCTTCTTAGTGGGAAGCGGTACCGGTCCGCTCACCTGTGCTCCATTTTTCTTGACTGTTTCGATGATTTTCTTCGCAGACGCATCAACTAACTGATGATCGTAAGCTTTCAGTGTAATCCTCATTACCTGATTTGCCATAAAAAAAGTCGCCTCCTTTTCGCGCTTTTGAGATAAGTGCGACAAGCGGTGACTGTACACGTTCCCGTGTGTGTCCTCTTGATAAGCAACCCTGAAAGATCCTTTCTTTCTCTTATCGTGGACTCCACGTCGTTTCCCCTGTCTTGTGACAGGTGCTGTTATCTGGTACAGTGACTTGTCGTCAGTTTACTAACTTGACATTCGCTCCGCATAAAAACCTGCAGGGATTATGTATTTTCCGTTGCAGCAACCTTATGCTTCTTCGCTATCATGTCACAGCACTTAGTAGTATAAAGTAAGCCCTGCAAAATTGCAAGGCTTTTTTTCAAAAACTTTTCTCTTTTTTTGTACATTTTTCGATACAACAGTTCACTCGTGGGGTTCTGCAGACAGATTTCGTGTTTACACGAAAATCTGACTGTAGAGCACCACGAAGGGAGCGCCAATCGATGAGCAAAAGGAGCTGCGCAAGCAGCGGAAAGCAGCGCAGCTGCGTTTTGCGAATGGCGCGGTGAACTTTGGCTAAAACTCGTCCCACTTATTCCACGATCTGTGCCTTCGCGAAGAATACCGGCAAATGGAAGTTCGGTGTCGGATTATCGATCGGAGACCAGGAAGCATAATGCTCAATTTCAGGAGTCTGGGCTATCTTATAGAAGTTACAGTAAAACTCGGTCTCCCCATCCAGCTTTTCCACTCCTGCCTCTTCCTTCAGATAGCTCTCAGGGATCAGATAAGTCAGTGTCCAGCTGTCCTCCTGTCTGTCCGCTTTGCAGTCTACAACCTGCAGATATTTCTCCGGCATCGGTTTACGGCCTTTTCTTCCCTTTCCATATGCTGCATACATCGCACCGTTGGAATTGACTTCAAAATTTAAATACATTACATCGTTGGTCAGCGCTTCACCCTTTTCGGGGAATGCAAGGAAAACCTCCATCGCACTGTCCTCACAGACCATATCCATAAAATTGTGGTAAACGCGCTTCGGATCCTTTTCTTTGCAGACCAGCTTCACGAAAAGTCCCTGATCCTTCAGGTAGCCCATCCACCCGTAAGCCTCCGGCTTCTGCAGGCATGTCCACATAAAATGATCCATCGAAAACCGCTGACAGGATTCGATTTCTTCCTTATTTAATATTGTTTTTACACGATACTCCATATGTCCCTCTTTTCTGCCGCGTTCCCAGACCGACGGCGTTTATTCATGACAATAGAATGCTCGCAGAGCGTGCATTCTATTGTTGGCTGCGCACTTTGAACGACATTTTACTGTGCCTCCGCCTCAGCGCATCCGGATGCTTTGTTCTATCCCTACCTTATCATACTATGCCAACCAGCGCAAGCACACCCTGCACTGCCAGTTTTGCAAAACCGCTCAGCACCATCACAAGAATCGGATTCCAGTTTTTCTTTTTTAACAGCCATACTGCGACAACAAAAATCACGATCGAATCCCACTTCGTCGACATAAAGCTCACCGCGTCGTTCCAGAACGCAGTGATTAGGATCGATACGCCTGCCGCCGCGATCATCGACACAACTGCCGGACGCAGCGTTTCCAGCACGCCCTGCAGCATGCTCATTTTACGGTATTTTAAATAAAGATAGGACAGCACCGTTACCAGGATGCACGACGGCAAAATACAGCCAAATGTCGCCGCCAGCGCTCCCAAAAAGCCTGCCAGCCGGATGCCGACAAACGTCGCGGAATTGACTGCAATCGGTCCGGGCGTCATCTGGGAAATTGTAATCAGGTCGGTAAATTCCGATCTCGACAGCCACCCATGCTGCGTCACTACCTGCTCCTGAATCAGCGGAAGCGCTGCATAGCCGCCGCCGAAGCTGAACATTCCGATCTGCAAAAAGCTCAGAAAAAGCTGCCAGTAAATCATCTCTTTTTCTCCTTTCTCTTCCGGATCAGGGTCCTTACCACTCCGAGCACGATACAGAAGATCACGACATAGACCACGTTGACGTTAAAAATGCAGACTGCAAGGAACGCTGCCGCCATAATTGCGAGGGATGATTTTTGCTTTCCTGCCACGATGCCGCTGCCCATGTCATAGACAACCGACGCAATGACCGCGCCGACGCCCGCCTGCATGCCGTCCAGCACCGTTTTTACAATATAATTAGAAGAAAATGCCGCATAAAAATAAAAGATCACCGACAAAATCACAAACGGCGGAATAATCGTTCCGATGATCGCTGCGAGTGCCCCTGCGATGCCCGCCAGCTTGTAACCTACGACGATTGCACCGTTTACCGCAATCGCTCCCGGCGCAGACTGCGCAATCGCCACCAGATCGAGCATTTCCTCTTCATCGATCCAGTGCAGCTCATCTACAAATTTCTTTTTCATCAGCGTGACGATGACGTATCCGCCGCCGAACGTAAACGTGCTTAAATACAGCGTGGAAAAAAATACTTTTCGGATCTTCGTCCATTTCTCCTTCATGCTTTCCTCTCATTTCTGCGCACGCTTTTTCGCATGCCCGCTGCTTCTGTTTGTTTCTAACATCGTACAGCCTCTTGTAATCGTTCTTATCATACCTTTTCTTGTAATATAAGTAAAATAGTATTATAGTATAAAATATATAATATTTTTATTATATAAGCTGTGCAGGAGCAGCCTTTTGACACCTTCGGCACAAATAGCTGCGTGAAAATAAGCGATCACACTTATTTTTCACCCGATCACCTTGGAGGAACCGCCATGACTCTGCGTCATATGAAAATTTTTGTCGCCGTATATCAGCAAAAAAGCATCACCCTCGCATCGAACAGCCTGCATCTGGCTCAGCCGTCCGTCAGCCTGGCGATCAAGGAGCTGGAGGAATATTATCATATCCGCCTGTTCGACCGCCTCTCCCGACGGATTTACCCGACGGAGAACGGGCATCGCTTCTATGAATATGCACTTCATATCGTGTCACTTTTTTCAGAAATGGAAAATAAAATTCCCGCCTGGGATGCAAATGCCCCGCTCCATATTGGCTCCAGCATCACTCTCGGCACCTGCCTGCTCCCCTCCCTTGTCAAAGTCTATCAGGAACAGCACCCGGAAATCAAAATCTATGTAACGGTCAAAAATACCGGCACAATCGAGCAGGCAGTCGTCGACAATCAGCTGGATTTTGCCCTGGTCGAAGGCACTGTCACTCACCCGGAAATCATTTCAGAGGTCTTTTCTGCCGATACGCTCTGCATGGTCGCAGCTCCCGGCCATCCGCTTGCCGCCAACCGGACGATCACCCTCGCCGACGCTGCTTCCTGCCCCCTCCTTTTACGCGAACCAGGCAGTGCCGGCAGGGAAATCGTCGAAAGTCTCTTTTTATCCGGCGGCATCCAGATCGCGCCCGCTTGGGAAAGCGTCAGCACCCTCGCCCTCATCCGCGCCGCCCAAAACGGTCTCGGCATCGCAATTTTGCCGGAGCTTCTCGTCCGGGATGCACTGAAATCCGGAGATCTTGTCTCCCTTCCGCTTCCGCCCGACATCCTGACCCGCAGCCTATACCTGATCCGGCACCGCAACAAATACCTTTCATCCTCCGCAGAGGAATTTCTGAATTTATGTCGGATGTGGAAATTTTAAGTGGGTGAACAGTAACGATTTTTTCATCGCAACGCTCCAGCAATAGAATGATTGCTTTTTGGGCGTACTTCCTGTATGATAATCTCGTATTATTATCCTGTGCATACACACGCAAACGCAGTTTTGCCCGGATACTTTGCAGATAATTCCTGTAACTATATTACTTACGAAATGAGGAATAAAAATATGTGGATCGCAGATCAATGGAAAGATTATGAAGTGCTGGATACTTCCAGCGGAGAAAAGCTGGAACGCTGGGGAGATTATCTTCTCGTGCGTCCCGATCCGCAGGTCATCTGGAATACCCACCGCAAAAATCCCGGCTGGAAAAAGAAAAACGGCCATTATCATCGCAGCTCCAAGGGCGGCGGCGAATGGGAATTTTTCAATCTGCCCGAGGAATGGAGCATCCATTACCGCGAACTGACCTTCCGTTTAAAGCCGTTTAGCTTCAAACATACCGGTCTGTTTCCGGAACAGGCAACAAACTGGGACTGGTTTGGCAACCTGATTGCCAACGCTGGCCGCCCGGTTAAGGTGCTGAATCTGTTCGCCTACACCGGCGGCGCTACCCTGTCCGCAGCGAAGGCAGGCGCAGCAGTCACCCATGTGGACGCTTCCAAGGGTATGGTTACCTGGGCAAAAGAAAACGCAGCGGCTTCCGGTCTTTCCGATGCTCCGATCCGCTGGCTCGTAGATGACTGTGTAAAATTTGTCGAACGTGAAATCCGCCGCGGCAACCACTATGACGGCATCATCATGGATCCTCCCTCCTACGGCAGAGGTCCTAAAGGCGAAATCTGGAAAATTGAAGAGAGCATCTATCCCTTCATCGAACTGACGACTCAGATTCTGTCCGATGACCCGCTCTTTTTCCTGATCAACTCCTATACAACCGGTCTACAGCCTGCTGTTTTAAACTATATGATGCAGACTGCCCTTACGCCGAAATTCGGCGGACACACCGAAGCATCCGAAATCGGACTGCCCGTTACAGACAACGGACTGGTGCTGCCCTGCGGCGCGTCCGGACGCTGGAGCAAACAATAGAATGCACGCTCTGCGAGCATTCTATTGTCATGAGTAACGCAGCGTCTCTCACCCCTGCAGCATTCGAACCAATCCCAGAATCCACTTCCGATACCCCGGAATAAGCCGCTCCGCCAGACTGCCCGATGTGTAGCTAATCGGCGGCTCTCCGGGGAAGAAGCAATACATTCGATACAAATAGACTGCGACCATCAGCACTACAATCACGCCCGCAGCCGTCATCAGCCCTTTCGCTTTTTTCCCAAACCCATACCGCATAACCACCAGATAAGCAGCCCATAGAATCCACAGAAGCCCCAGCGGATTCATCTGCATTCCCCTCTGAAACTGCCCTGTGATAAAAAAGAACACCGCCCGCGTCATCCCACAGCCGGGACAAGGCAGACCAAATAAAAACACGGAGGGACAGAACGCATGAAACATCGCATGCGCTGCAATATCATACAAAACAAACACTACAGCAAAGCCCCAATAAGCCCCCACGTCTTTGCGAATTCTACCTATAATAGCTGTTGTTTTTTTATCTTCCCTTCTCCCTGATATCTTCACCGCAGTTTTTTCTCCTCCAGCCAGATTTTCTTCCCTTCCGTCCGAATCAGTCCTTCCTCCTTCATCCGTCCCAGTTCGCGCATCATCGCGCTGCGATCCACAAACAGATAGTCCGCGCAGTCCGTATAGGAAAACGGCAAAGAAAAACCATCTCTGCCCTTCTGGCGGTTCAAAAACTGAAAATACGTCATCAGCTTCTGCCGCAGCGTCTTCTGCCCCAGCACATCCGCGTGCATCAGCGCACGTTTCTGGGTTCCCATCAGAATTTCCTCCAGAAGCTGCCCGCGCTTTTCATATTTTTTATAAGCCGACGACAGCTTTCTGTCGTTCAAAAAAGCGACCTGGCAGCTGGAACGCGAAATGACGTAGCATACGCCCTCCACATCCGGAAAGCATTTCCGTGTAAAACTCTCCTTCGGCTCATAATAATCCAGAATCCGTCGCTGTCCCTCCTGATTCATACTCTCCAAAAAGGCGGTTCCGCTCAGCATAACGCCCACATTGTCCGCATCGTCGTCCTGATTCATCAGCACCTTGCGCTTTCCAAACGTCCGGATATTCAACATCCCGTCCGCTGCCAAACGCTCCTGCTGTTCTTTTGTCAAGTCCCAAAAGCCAATAAATTGTTCCATATTTTCACACCATCATGTAGTCTATTTTTGTGCAAACCACTATATTTTGTATTATATCCTATATTTGTTGCTTGTGCAACTATTTTATCAGGACTTCGGTTATATAATAATGCTTGCACTCCACAGTAGAAGAACACTGCCGGAGCATGTCAGATTTTATGTTAAATCTCGAGAAACTGTCATTTACTCCGTTTTCCGAGATTTTTGCACGAAAAAGGAGAGGGAGACTATGAAAATCATCAAGAGGAACGGCTCTGAAGCCACTTTCGATTCCGAAAAAATTGTGGCGGCCATCACAAAGGCCAACAACTCTGAGGAAGGAACCAGACTTTCTCCGGAACAGATTCACGATATTGCAGACTACGTCGAATATAAATGCAACAAGATCGGACGCGCTGTATCCGTAGAAGAAGTACAGGATATGGTAGAAAACCAGATCATGGCAACCGGCGCTTTCGACCTCGCAAAGCACTATGTCCAGTACCGCTATCAGCGCTCTCTGATCCGCAAATCCAACACCACGGATACCCGGATCCTTTCGCTGATCGAATGCAACAACGAAGAGGCCAAACAGGAAAATTCCAACAAAAACCCTACGGTCAACAGCGTACAGCGTGACTACATGGCCGGTGAAGTCAGCCGTGACTTAACCCAGCGCCTTTTACTGCCTTCCGACATCGTAGAGGCTGACCAGAAGGGGCTGATCCATTTCCACGATTCCGACTACTTCGCACAGCACATGCACAACTGCGACCTCGTAAACCTCGAGGATATGCTGCAGAACGGCACCGTCATCAGCGAAACCAAAATTGAAAAGCCCCACAGCTTTTCCACAGCCTGCAACATCGCGACTCAGATCATCGCGCAGGTGGCAAGCAACCAGTACGGCGGACAGAGTATTTCTCTCGCACACCTCGCGCCTTTCGTACAGGTTTCCCGGGAAAAGATCCGCACCGAAGTTGCCGAAGAAATGAAAATTCTCAACACCCAGGCGACTCCCGAACAACTCAACGATATCGTGGAAACCCGTCTGCACCGTGAGATCACCAAGGGCGTACAGACCATTCAGTACCAGATCATCACCCTGATGACCACAAACGGCCAGGCACCGTTTTTGACGGTCTTCATGTATCTGAATGAGGCAAAAAATGCGCAGGAAAAAAAGGATCTCGCACTGATTATCGAAGAAACCTTAAAACAGCGCTATCAGGGCGTCAAGAACGAAGCAGGCGTATGGATTACTCCCGCGTTCCCCAAGCTGATCTATGTGCTCGAAGACGACAACGTGGAAGAGAACTCCGAATACTTCTACCTGACACAGCTCGCAGCAAAATGCACCGCAAGGCGTCTGGTTCCTGATTATATTTCTGAAAAGAAAATGAAAGAATTAAAAGAAGGCAACTGCTTCCCCGTTATGGGCTGCCGCAGCTGCCTGAGTCCCTGGAAGGATGAAAACGGCAATTACAAATTCTACGGCCGCTTCAACCAGGGCGTCGTAACCATCAACCTACCTGACGTCGCACTTTCCTCCGGCGGGGATTTCAAGAAATTCTGGGAAATTTTCGACGAGCGTCTTGATTTGTGCTATCGCGCCCTGATGCTTCGCCATAAGCGTTTAGAGGGTACTTTATCTGACGCTGCCCCGATCCTCTGGCAGTACGGTGCTCTTGCCCGTCTCAAAAAAGGCGAAACGATCGACAAGCTGCTCTACGGCGGCTACTCCACGATTTCCCTTGGCTATGCTGGTCTGTACGAATGTGTCAAATACATGACCGGCAAATCCCACACCGATCCGGAAGCGACCCCGTTCGCACTGGAAGTCATGCAGCACATGAACGATGCCTGCAACAAATGGAAACGGGAAACCAATATCGCGTTCTCCATTTACGGTTCTCCGATCGAGAGTACAACCTACAAGTTCGCCAAATGCCTGCAGAAGCGTTTCGGCATCATCGAGGGCATAACGGACAAGAACTATATCACCAACAGCTACCATGTGCACGTTACCGAGCCAATCGACGCTTTTTCCAAGCTGAAATTCGAGTCCCAGTTCCAGGCGCTTTCCACCGGCGGAGCGATCAGCTATGTGGAGGTTCCCGATATGCAGGACAACATCCCGGCTGTCATTCAGGTCATGCGCTTTATCTATGACAACATCATGTACGCAGAGTTAAACACCAAGAGCGACTATTGCCAGGAATGCGGTTATACCGGCGAAATTCAGATCGTTGAGGATGAACACAAAAAGCTCATTTGGAAATGTCCGAAATGCGGCTGCACCGATCAGAACAAATTAAACGTCGCAAGGCGTACCTGCGGCTATATTGGCACTCAGTTCTGGAATCAGGGACGGACGCAGGAAATTAAAGAGAGGGTGCTTCATCTATAATGAACTACGGTACAATCAAAAACTGTGATATTGCAAACGGAGAGGGCGTGCGGGTTTCCCTTTTCGTCTCCGGCTGCACTCATCACTGCCATAACTGTTTCAACCCGGAAACCTGGAGCTTTTCCTACGGCTCCCCATTCGATGAACAAGCGCAAAGCAAACTGCTTACGCTGCTTTCCCCAGATTATATCGACGGACTGTCCCTGCTGGGCGGAGAACCGTTTGAACCGGATAACCAGCGGGCACTTGTCCCTTTCCTGAAAAAAGTCCGTGCGCAGTATCCCGGTAAAACAATCTGGTGCTATACCGGCTACACCCTGGAATCAGATCTTTTGTCCGAAAGCCGTGCTCGGTGCGAATGCACGGATGAGATGCTTTCCCTGCTCGATGTCCTCGTTGATGGGGAATTTATCGAGGCTCAGAAAAACATCAGCCTTGCATTCCGCGGCTCCGAAAATCAGCGCCTGATCGACGTTCCCGCAACGCTTTCTTCCGGCAGCGTGGTGTGGCACGGGCTCGTCAGCCAGAATATTTCTATGAAATATTAAAATTTCCTCAGAGCCTTTCGGCAAGTACAAAATCTGCTTGTCGGAAGGCTCTGATTCCATGTAAAAGAAAATTTCAGCAGTTACAGTTTTCCCCGCACCGTTTATGAAATCTTCGTGAAATCCAGTCTTTTCCACTTGTTTTTCACTCCTGGTGCAGTATACTTAAAAGCAGGAGGAACAACGGTTCTCCGCTTTTTAAACCACGGAAAATCCGTACTCGTTCCCGCCGGAAAGGATGTGACAGCCGATGGAGATTACAGTTGCGGATGATATCAGCGCCGAGTACCGCGGTCTGGTGCAGAGCATTCTGGACAATCCCGAATTCAAAAAGCTTCAACGGTATAAGCAGCATTTTCAGACAACCCGCTTCATGCACAGTCTGAACGTTTCTTATATCTCCTGGCTCATTGCCAGAAAGCTCGGATGGGATGCCCAAACAGCTGCCCGGGCCGGACTTCTTCATGACTTCTGTGTTTACGATTTCAAAGATAAGCTTCCCAAAGGGGAAATACAGGCCTACTATCATCCCAGAGTGGCCGCCAGCACCAGCGAAAGGCATTTCCTGATTTCCGACAAAGAGCGACAGGCGATCCTGTCCCACATGTTTCCGCTTGGACCTCTTCCCGAAAGCCGGGAGGCATGGTTAATCAGCCTTGCCGATAAACTCTGTGCCATTTCAGAGTTTTGCTGCTTCCGCATTGCTTTGGCACGCAGGCATAAGGTTGTTATCAGCTACGGCTGATCCCAAACCCTGCGAATATTCTATTTTCTCGTACAATAGAATGATGCATGCTCTGCAAATATTCTATTGTCCAAAACAACAAAACGTGCGAAACACCTTCGATCGGAAAGTGTTCCGCACGTTTTTATTCATAACAATAGAATGCTCGCAGAGCGTACATTCTGTTGTTTTCTTACTTACTGCTTCTCCGGAGCGCTGATCTTGATATGAACCTCTCTCAGCTGCTTCTCGTCTACCTCTGCAGGAGCGCCCATCATAACGTCCTGAGCATTCTTGTTCATCGGGAACGGAATAATCTCGCGAATGCTGTCTTCACCTGCAATCAGCATAACCATACGGTCTACGCCGGGAGCAATCCCTGCGTGCGGCGGTGCGCCGTAGCAAAATGCATTGTACATAGCAGGGAATTTCGCTTTCACATCTTCTTCGCCCAGTCCAACCAGCTCGAACGCTTTTACCATGATCTCAGGATCGTGGTTACGCACCGCACCGGAAGACAACTCAATTCCGTTGCAGACCAGATCGTACTGATATGCCAGAATTTCCAGCGGATCCTGATTCTCCAGCGCTTCTACGCCGCCCTGGGGCATGGAGAAAGGATTGTGGCAAAATTCCAGTTCGCCGGACTCTTCGCCGATTTCGTACATCGGGAAATCAACAACCCAACAGAACTCATAGCATTCTTTTTTCATATAGCCATCGAAGGATGTGCCAACCAGCTTGCGAATAACACCTGCAGTCTTCTGTGCTGCGCCCAGAGTGCCTGCGCTCAGGGCTACAAAGTCACCATTCTTTAAGCCAAGAGCTTCTATAACAGCGTCCTTCTTTTCCTGCAAGAACTTCGCAATACCGCCAGCCAGCTCGCCGTTTTCGTCCATTTTAAACCAGTATGCCTTCTGACCGCTGATCACTTCTACTTCTGCGCACATCTTATCGATCTGCTTTCTGGTACCCTTGAAATCAGGCGCTACGACAGCCTTTACCGTCTTGCCTGCAAAGGGTTCAAAGCCGCAGTCTGCCAGAGCTTCTGTCGCATCCTGAACCAGCAGGCTGATTCTCAGATCTGGCTTATCGGAGCCGTATTTCTCCATGGCCTCTCTGTAGGGAATTCGTTTGAAGGGAGCAGTAGAGGCTTCATGATAAATACCATACTTTGCAAAAATCGGAGGAAGAACGTCTTCCAGAACAGCAAAGACATCTTCCTGATTGGCAAATGCCATTTCCATATCCAACTGATAGAATTCACCCGGAGAACGGTCTGCTCTCGCATCCTCGTCTCTGAAACAGGGAGCAATCTGGAAATAACGGTCAAAGCCAGAAGCCATCAACAGCTGTTTGAACTGCTGCGGAGCCTGGGGCAGTGCATAAAACTTACCCGGATGCTTTCTGGCAGGAACCAGATAGTCTCTTGCACCCTCCGGAGAAGAGCAGGTCAGGATCGGCGTTGTAATTTCCATGAAATCATGGGCAACCATTGCAGAACGAAGATCTGCTACAATCTTGCTTCTTAATACGATCTTGGATTTTACCTCCGGATTTCTGAGATCCAAATAACGGTATTTCAGTCTTGTATTTTCATCTGCTTCTTTCGAACGGTTAATCTGGAACGGAAGCTCCTGATACTGGCATTTGCCCAGTACCTTAACGGTTTCGGGAACTACTTCAATATCCCCGGTTGCCAGCTTCGGGTTCTTCGAGCTGCGCTCTCGCACGGTTCCTGTTACTTCAATGGTAGACTCTGTATTGATTGCAGAAAACTGCTCCATCAGATCTTCTGTTTCAACGACGATCTGTGTCGTTCCATAAAAATCTCTCAGGATAACAAATCCGAGGTTTTTGCTCACCTTACGGATGTTCTCAAACCATCCGACCAGAGTTACTTTTTCTCCTGCGTTTTCCAGTCTGAGCTGGCCGCAGTTGTGTGTTCTTCCCTGCATCTGTATTCTCACATCTCCTTTTGCGATATCAGTCCATATGTAATGAATTATACCACCCTGCAAACAGGCACGTCAATATGCGGTGTTGGAAATTCACGCGCCATTTTATGAGTAAAAAGAGCTGCAAAGCAGCGAAGATGCGATTCATGACAATAGAATGTTTCAAGTGAACTGTGGAACAGAAAAACCCGTAGAACCGAAGTTCTACGGGCATCTTACGCTTGAGCACAATATTTAAAATTTAATTTCCTATGTTCGAATTACTCGATGATGGAAACTACACGGCCGGAACCAACGGTTCTGCCGCCTTCACGGATAGCGAAGGTAAGACCCTGCTCCATAGCTACGGGATGGATCAGTTCGATGGTCATCTCTACGTTATCACCAGGCATGCACATCTCTGTGCCAGCAGGCAGTTCGCAAACGCCGGTAACGTCAGTTGTACGGAAGTAGAACTGAGGTCTGTAGTTGTTGAAGAAAGGTGTATGACGGCCGCCTTCATCCTTGGTCAGAACGTAAACCTGAGCGGTGAATTTGTGGTGGCAGGTAACAGTGCCGGGTTTTGCCAGAACCTGTCCTCTTTCGATTTCAGTTCTCTGAATACCACGCAGCAGAGCGCCGATGTTATCACCAGCCTGTGCCTCATCCAGCATCTTACGGAACATTTCGATACCGGTTACAACAGTCTTCTTGGTCTCTTCTTTGATACCAACGATTTCTACTTCATCATTCAGATGCAGAACGCCTCTCTCAACACGGCCAGTAGCAACAGTACCACGACCTGTGATGGTGAATACGTCCTCGACAGGCATCAGGAAAGGCTTGTCAGTGTCACGCTTAGGATCCGGAATGTACTCGTCAACAGTGTGCATCAGCTCAAGGATCTTGTCGCCCCACTCGCTGTTAGGATCTTCCAGAGCCTTCAGAGCAGAACCTCTGATGATCGGGCAGTCATGGAAATCGTACTCTTCCAGCTGCTCGGTAACTTCCATCTCAACCAGCTCAAGCAGTTCCTCGTCGTCTACCATATCACACTTGTTCAGGAAAACAACAATGTAAGGAACGCCTACCTGACGGGACAGCAGGATGTGCTCTTTGGTCTGAGCCATAACACCATCAGTTGCAGCTACAACCAGGATAGCGCCGTCCATCTGAGCTGCACCAGTGATCATGTTCTTAACGTAGTCAGCATGTCCAGGGCAGTCAACGTGTGCGTAATGTCTCTTCTCGGTCTCGTATTCAACGTGAGCGGTAGAAATGGTGATACCACGTTCTCTTTCTTCGGGAGCCTTATCGATATTATCGAAAGCAACTGTTTCGCCAGTGCCCAGTCTCTCATGAAGAACCTTAGTAATAGCAGCAGTCAGAGTTGTTTTACCATGGTCAACGTGGCCGATGGTACCAATGTTACAATGGGGCTTTGTTCTTTCAAATTTAGCTTTAGCCATTTCTTGTAATCCTCCTTAATTCAGTGAGTTAGTTTTAATTTGAACCAGCTATTATTGATTATATTCGATAATAGCTGGATTTTCAAGTACAATTTCGCGGTGTAAACTTCTTCCTCTGCACAGTTTCTCATGCGGACATGAAACCTGTACCTGGGAAGATACGAGTGAACTGCAACAGCAAATCAGATTATTTTGCTTTTGCTGCCAGTACCTTCTCCTGCACGTTCTTCGGAACCTGTTCGTACTTTTCAAAGAACATGGAGTAGTTACCACGACCCTGAGTCTTGGAACGCAGGTCTGTGGAGTAACCGAACATTTCAGCAAGCGGTACATAAGCTTTTACCATCTTGCCGCCGCCGATATCGTCCATACCTTCGATACGTCCGCGGCGGGAGTTGATATCTCCGATTACATCACCCATGTATTCTTCAGGCATGGTTACTTCAACCTTCATGATAGGCTCCAGCAGAACCGGATTACCCTTCTGCATAGCTTCCTTGAATGCAAGGGAACCAGCGATGTGGAATGCCATTTCAGAGGAGTCGACTTCATGGTAGGAACCGTCGTATACATTTGCATGTACGCCCAGAACCGGGAAGCCGCCCAGAATACCAGCCTTTGTAGCCTCTTCGATACCTTCGCCTACAGCAGGGATATATTCCTTCGGGATCGCGCCGCCGACAACGGTGGACTCGAACTTGAAGGTTTCCTCGCCGTTAGGATCCATAGGCTCGAACTTAACTTTACAGTGACCATACTGACCACGACCACCGGACTGCTTCGCATACTTGCTGTCCACATCAACGGCCTTGGTGAAGGTCTCTTTGTAAGCAACCTGAGGAGCACCTACATTAGCCTCTACCTTGAATTCACGCAGCAGACGGTCTACGATGATCTCCAGATGCAGCTCGCCCATGCCGGCGATGATGGTCTGGCCTGTCTCCTGATCGGTATGCTGACGGAAGGTAGGATCTTCTTCTGCAAGCTTTGCAAGAGCAATGCCCATCTTATCCTGACCTGCTTTGGTCTTAGGCTCGATTGCCAGCTCAATAACGGGTTCAGGGAATTCCATGGACTCCAGGATTACCGGATGCTGCTCATCACAGATGGTATCACCGGTTGTAGTAAACTTGAAGCCTACTGCAGCAGCGATATCACCGGAATAAACCTTTTCCAGCTCCATTCTCTTGTTTGCATGCATCTGCAGGATACGTCCAACACGTTCCTTTTTATCTTTTGTTGCATTCAGCACATAAGAACCAGCGTTCATAGTACCGGAATACACACGGAAGTAAGCAAGCTTACCTACGAAGGGGTCTGTCATGATCTTGAATGCCAGAGCAGAAAACGGCTCATCATCAGAAGAATGTCTGACAACCTCGTTGCCTTCCAGATCCACACCTTTAATCGGAGGGATATCAAGAGGAGAAGGCATATACTCTACGATTGCATCCAGAAGCTTCTGTACGCCCTTGTTCTTGTATGCGCTTCCGCAGCATACCGGAACAGCGGTACATTCGCAGGTGCCTTTTCTCAGAGCTGCTTTCAGCTCGTCAACAGAGGGCTCCTCACCTTCCAGATAAGCCATCATCAGATCGTCATCCAGCTCGCAGATCTTCTCTACCATCTCAGAACGATACAGCTCAGCTTCGTCCTTCATATCTTCCGGGATATCAACGATAGAAATATCATCGCCCTTATCGTCATTGTAGATGTAGGCTTTCATTTCGAACAGATCGATCAGACCCTTAAAGTCTTCTTCTTTACCGATGGGCAGCTGAACACAGATTGCGTTCTTGCCCAGACGAGTTTTGATCTGTTCTACTGCGCCATAAAAGTTTGCACCCAGGATATCCATCTTATTGATGAATGCCATACGGGGTACATTGTAGGTATCAGCCTGACGCCATACGTTCTCAGACTGAGGTTCTACACCGCCCTTTGCACAGAACACGCCGACAGCGCCGTCCAGTACACGCAGGGAACGCTCAACTTCTACTGTGAAGTCAACGTGTCCAGGGGTATCAATGATATTGATACGACACTCTTCTGCGCCGGGCTTTGCTTTGCAATTTTCCTGCAAGGTCCAGTGACAGGTGGTAGCAGCAGAAGTAATTGTAATACCTCTCTCCTGCTCCTGAGCCATCCAGTCCATGGTTGCAGTACCTTCATGAGTATCACCAATTTTATAGTTAACACCGGTATAATACAGGATACGCTCGGTGGTGGTAGTTTTACCAGCATCGATGTGAGCCATAATACCGATATTTCTGGTTCTCTCTAAGGGATATTCTCTTCCAGCCAAAGGTTTTTCCTCCTAATTGAATCAGCCAGAAGCAACTGCAACGCTCTTCTGCATTACAGATTCGATTAGAATCTGTAATGAGAGAATGCCTTGTTCGCTTCAGCCATCTTATGAACGTCTTCTTTTCTCTTCACGGAAGCACCGGTATTGTTCGATGCATCCAGGATCTCGTTAGCCAGTCTCTCTTCCATGGTCTTCTCGCCTCTTTTGCGGGAGAACATGGTCAGCCAGCGAAGACCAAGAGCCTGACGTCTGTCAGCTCTGACTTCGATCGGCACCTGATAGGTTGCGCCGCCGATACGTCTTGCTTTGACTTCCAGAACAGGCATGATGTTGTTCATTGCCTCTTCAAATACTTCCAGAGCCGGTTTGCCGGCTTTTTCTTCTACTCTTGCAAATGCGCCGTATACAATCTTCTGTGCAACGCCTCTCTTACCATCCAGCATGATGTTATTGATCAGCTTGGTTACAACCTTGTCGTTGTATAAAGGATCTGCTAATACGTCTCTTTTCTGAATATGTCCTTTACGTGGCACGTTTCTTCCCTCCTTAATCATCTCAATTAATTCATCGGTACTCACATGTGTCATCTAATGTGTTCGTGCGGTCTATCTCATCGCGTAAGCGAACTGCAGATTTCTCTGCATAAGAATTCCAACACTTAAAATTAGTTTCCGTTTGTGGTACTTCCAGCTACCGCGGATTATTTCTTAGCGGCTTTAGGTCTCTTAGCGCCGTATTTGGATCTTGCCTGACGTCTGTTTGCAACGCCTGCGGTATCCAGGGTACCTCTGATGATGTGGTATCTGGTACCAGGTAAGTCCTTAACACGTCCGCCTCTGATCAGAACAACGGAGTGCTCCTGCAGATTGTGGCCTTCACCGGGAATGTAGCTGGTTACTTCGATTCCGTTGGAAAGACGTACTCTGGCGATCTTTCTAAGAGCGGAGTTAGGCTTTTTAGGAGTCGCTGTCTTAACAGCTGTGCACACGCCTCTCTTCTGCGGGGAAGAGGTATCGGTTGCCTTCTTGTGAAGGGAGTTGTAACCTCTCTGCAGAGCCGGTGCTGTAGACTTCTTTACAGATGTCTGACGTCCTTTTCTTACTAACTGGTTAAATGTTGGCATTCTGTTTCACCTCCTGCGATTTTTCTCTCTTGCTCTATTCTTGACCGGTTCTCCGGTCTTATTCATACATAGCAAAGGTTTTCTTTCATGCGAAGCTATGCGTAACTATGTCCAGGGACAAGCCACACTCAACCTGCGGTTCTATCAGGATAAAACCGCTGTTTTACAGCAATTTTCGCGCATCAAAATAAAATCCTCTCCCAATGCATGCTCTCCTAGTATAAGTGCTTTTAATTGCCGTGTCAAGCGGTTTTTCTACTTTTTTGCGGGATTTTCCGGCAAAGAAACGGCAGGAAAAATCGCTTTCCGGATTTGCTGAAGGGTAAGCACAAACACACCGCCAGACATGCACATAAAAAAGAATCCTGCGAAGCAGGATTCTCCGCGTTTCTTATCGTATGGAAACGAAGTTTCCTATACGATAAGAAAACAGGCGGATGCTCATTTTGAGGAACATCCGCCTGCTCTGTTTCTTCATTTGTAACAATAGAAGGTTCGCGGAGCGTGCATTCTATTGTGTACGACACCGGCATTTTTGCAAGGTGTACTTTTTATTGTTGAATGGAACACCCGGGTCAGATTACTCCTCGCCGTTTTCTTCTGCTTCGGCTTCCTCGTCCAGTTCTTCGTCGATGTCCTCGTCCAGAATCGCTTCCTCTTCGGGAAGTTCTTCATCGGTTACATCTTCGTCAGTGGTTTCTTCCAGCAGCTCGTCATCCTCTTTGGATTTCTTTTCCGCTGCTGTAGCTTCTGCAGCAAGTCTCGCTTCCTCTTCTGCTCTGGCTGCGCGCTCTGCTTCCTCAGCGGCAATCATCGCATCCGTGTTTAACTTGACATTGCGGTAACGTTTCATACCGGTACCAGCAGGAATCAGCTTACCGATAATAACGTTTTCCTTCAGACCGATCAGTGGATCAGCCTTACCCTTGATCGCTGCTTCCGTCAGAACCTTCGTGGTTTCCTGGAAGGATGCAGCAGACAGGAAGGAGTTGGTTGCCAGAGCAGCCTTGGTAATACCGAGCATTACCTGTTTGCCCTCAGCAGGCTTCTTGCCGGCTGCGATCAGCTCTTCGTTTAAGTCCTCGTAATCCAGAACGTCAACCATTGTGCCGGGCAGATATTCGGTATCGCCGCTTTCCTCGATGCGGATCTTCTTCAGCATCTGACGAACGATAACCTCGATATGCTTATCACAGATATCTACACCCTGCAGACGATATACACGCTGTACTTCACGGAGCATGTAATCCTGAACGGCGCGGATGCCCTTGATCTTTAACAGATCGTGCGGGTTTACAGAACCCTCTGTCAGCTCATCGCCGGCCTCTAATTCCTGACCGTCAACAACCTTGATACGGGAACCGTAAGGGATCAGGTAAGTCTTGCTCTCGCCGGTTTCCTTATTGGTAATGATAATTTCCCGCTTCTTCTTGGTATCCTTAATAACAGCAGTTCCGCCGAACTCTGCGATAATCGCAAGACCCTTCGGCTTTCTTGCTTCGAAAAGCTCCTCGACACGGGGAAGACCCTGTGTGATATCGTCACCAGCGACACCGCCGGAGTGGAAGGTACGCATCGTCAGCTGTGTACCGGGCTCACCGATAGACTGCGCTGCGATAATACCAACTGCTTCACCAACCTGTACCGCTTCGCCGGTCGCCATGTTCGCGCCGTAGCACTTTGCACAGATACCGCTCTTGGAACGACAGGTCAGGATGGTACGGATCTTCACTTCCTCCACAGGCTCGCCCTTCTTATTGACACCTGTTTCCATAATCCGTTTTGCACGGCCGGGTGTGATCATGTGATTCGCACCGACGATCAGCTCGCCGTCCTTATCATAAATGTCTTCACAGGAATAACGTCCTGTAATTCTGTCTTTTAAGCCTTCGATGGTTTCCTTGCCGTCCATGAACGCTTTTACAGACATGCCCGGAATCTTATCCTTGCCTTCTGCACAATCGATCTCACGGATGATCAGCTCCTGGGATACGTCTACCATTCGACGGGTCAGATAACCGGAGTCCGCAGTACGCAGAGCGGTATCGGACATACCTTTTCGTGCGCCATGGGCAGACATGAAGTATTCCAGTACGTCCAGACCTTCACGGAAGTTGGACTTGATGGGCAGCTCGATCGTACGACCGGTTGTATCCGCCATCAGACCACGCATACCTGCCAGCTGTTTGATCTGCTGGTTGGAACCACGGGCACCGGAGTCCGCCATCATGAAGATGTTGTTGTATTTATCCAGACCCTTTAACAGCACGTCGGTCAGCTCTTTATCGGTTTCCTGCCAGGTCTCGACAACGGCACGGTAACGCTCTTCTTCTGTGATCAGACCACGGCGGAAGTTTCTGCCGATCTTATCTACAGTCTTCTGAGCCTCAGCCAGCATCTCTGCCTTCTGTGCAGGCACAGTCATATCGGAAATGGATACGGTCATCGCAGCTCTGGTGGAATACTTGTAACCGATTGCCTTAACGTCATCCAGAACCTCTGCAGTCTTGGAAGCGCCGTGGGTGTTGATTACTTTTTCCAGAATCTGCTTTAACTGCTTCTTACCAACATGGAAGTCAACCTCCAGCTTTAAGAGGTTTTCCGGCTGGGTACGGTCTACATAGCCCAGGTCCTGAGGCAGGATCTCGTTGAAGATAAATCTGCCCAGTGTGGATTCTACGAATCCTGTTACGGTCTCGCCCTCTGCATTGACCTTGCTCATGCGGACATGGATACGGGAATGCAGGGTGCAGGCTTTATTTTCATAAGCCAGAATGGCTTCGTTTACGCTCTTGAAGTATTTTCCTTCGCCGACAGAATCGGGACGTTCCTGGGTCAGGTAATAAATACCAAGGACCATATCCTGGGAAGGTACGGCTACCGGTCCGCCATCGGAAGGCTTCAACAGGTTGTTGGGAGACAGCAGCATGAAACGGCATTCTGCCTGTGCTTCCTGAGAAAGCGGAAGGTGTACAGCCATCTGGTCACCATCGAAGTCGGCGTTGAACGCGGTACAAACAAGGGGATGCAGCTTGATCGCCTTACCTTCTACAAGGATCGGCTCAAATGCCTGGATACCCAGTCTGTGCAGTGTAGGTGCACGGTTCAGCATAACCGGATGCTCTTTGATGACATCTTCCAGAACGTCCCAAACCTGCGTATCCAGCCGTTCTACCAGCTTCTTCGCATTTTTGATGTTCTGGGAAATGCCTCTGCTTACCAACTCCTTCATTACAAAGGGCTTGAACAGCTCGATTGCCATTTCCTTCGGAAGACCGCACTGATAAATTTTCAGTTCGGGACCAACGACGATAACGGAACGTCCGGAATAGTCAACACGCTTTCCTAACAGGTTCTGACGGAAACGACCAGATTTACCTTTCAGCATGTCAGACAGTGATTTCAGTGCACGGTTACCGGGGCCGGTTACCGGACGGCCTCTTCTGCCGTTATCGATCAGAGCGTCTACCGCTTCCTGCAGCATTCTCTTCTCGTTGCGAACGATGATATCCGGAGCACCCAGCTCCAGCAGTCTCTTCAGACGGTTGTTACGGTTGATGATTCTTCTGTACAGGTCATTTAAGTCAGACGTTGCAAAACGTCCGCCGTCCAGCTGTACCATCGGGCGCAGATCCGGAGGAATTACCGGTACGGCATCCAGAATCATCCATTCAGGGCGGTTGCCGGACTCACGGAACGCTTCTACAACTTCCAGACGCTTGATGATTCTCGCACGCTTCTGTCCGCTTGCATCCACCAGTTCATTTTTCAGGTCAACCGCTTCGGTTTCCAGATCGATGGCCTGCAGCAGCTCCTTAATGGATTCTGCACCCATGCCGACACGGAAACGGTTGCCCCAGGTTTCTCTTGCATCCTGGTATTCTTTCTCGGAAAGAACCTGCTTGTATTCCAGATTGGTGTCGCCCTTGTCCAGTACGATATAGGAAGCAAAGTAAAGCACCTTCTCCAGAACACGGGGGGACAGATCCAGGATCAGTCCCATCCGGCTCGGAATTCCCTTGAAATACCAGATATGGGAAACCGGCGCTGCCAGTTCAATATGTCCCATACGCTCTCTGCGGACGCTGGACTTGGTTACTTCAACACCACAGCGGTCGCAGACAACACCTTTATATCTGATCTTTTTATATTTGCCGCAGTGGCACTCCCAGTCCTTGCTGGGTCCGAAAATCCGCTCACAGAACAGACCGTCCCGTTCGGGCTTAAGTGTTCTGTAGTTGATCGTCTCAGGCTTTGTTACCTCGCCTCTGGACCACTCACGAATCTTCTCCGGGGACGCAAGTCCGATCTTGATCGCATCAAACGTCATCGGCTGATAAACTTCGTTTTTTGTTTCAGACATCTTGGCACTCCTTTACATATCTTCGATTCGGCTTACTCTTCGTCAAAAGATTCCTCAAATCCGTCCTCTGCAGCATCTTCGGTGTAATCATCATCTGCGTTCACCAGCTCCTGTTTCTCGGAGTCGAATTCCTGCTTCTGATAACCCATCTTGCCCAGATTTTCTTCTTCGTTGTAGTTGTAGCCCTTGGAATCTCCTTCCATCTCATAGCGGTAATCCGTATCGCTGTAATCGACAGTTTCCATGATCTCAACTTCTGTATTATCCTCACGCAGCACTCTGACATCCAGGCCGAGGGACTGCAGCTCTTTGAGCAGTACCTTGAAGGATTCCGGAATACCGGGTTCAGGGATGTTGTCGCCCTTGATGATCGCTTCGTAGGTCTTGACACGTCCTACTACGTCATCAGACTTCACAGTCAGGATCTCCTGCAGGGTGTAGGATGCACCGTATGCTTCCAGTGCCCAAACCTCCATCTCACCGAAACGCTGGCCACCGAACTGAGCTTTACCACCCAGAGGCTGCTGTGTTACCAGAGAGTAAGGACCGGTAGAACGTGCATGGATCTTATCGTCTACCAGATGGTGCAGCTTCAGGTAATGCATGTGACCGATGGTTACCATGCTGTCGAATTCTTCGCCGGTACGGCCATCCCGCAGTCTTACCTTACCTTCCTTAGAGATCGGAACGCCCTTCCAGAGCTTTCTGTGATCGCGGTTTTCATACAGATAATCCAGAACCTCAGGAAGCAGCTCTTCGCCATGCTTCTCTTTGAATTCATCCCATTCCAGGTTTACATAATCGTTTGCCAGTTCCAGGGTATCCTGAATATCTTTTTCGTTTGCGCCGTTGAAGATCGGGGTTGCTACGTTAAAGCCGAGGGCTTTTGCAGCCAGAGAGAGGTGAATCTCAAGGACCTGACCGATATTCATACGGGAAGGTACGCCCAGAGGATTCAGTACGATGTCCAGCGGACGACCGTTGGGCAGGTACGGCATATCTTCTACAGGCAGTACACGGGAAACGACACCCTTATTACCATGACGGCCTGCCATCTTATCGCCGACAGAGATCTTTCTCTTCTGTGCGATATAGATACGAACCGCCTGATTTACACCGGGAGACAGTTCATCGCCATTCTCTCTTGTAAATACTTTGGCATCTACGATAATACCATATTCACCGTGAGGTACCTTCAGAGAGGTATCACGCACCTCACGCGCTTTTTCACCGAAGATCGCACGCAGCAGGCGCTCCTCAGCTGTCAGCTCGGTTTCTCCCTTGGGAGTTACCTTGCCGACCAGAATATCTCCGGCACGAACCTCAGCGCCGACACGGATAATACCTCTGTCATCCAGATCCTTGAGCGCTTCGTCGCCGACACCGGGAACATCTCTTGTGATTTCTTCCGGTCCGAGCTTCGTATCACGGGCTTCTGCTTCATATTCTTCAATATGGATGGAGGTATAAACATCATCCATAACCAGACGTTCACTCAGCAGTACAGCGTCCTCGTAGTTATAACCTTCCCAGGTCATGAACCCGATCAGAGGGTTCTTACCAAGGGCAAGCTCGCCTTCGGATGTAGAAGGACC